>ENA-ORXC01000110-ORXC01000110.1-marine-metagenome-genome-assembly--contig:-NODE-110-length-90455-cov-68.810861_pt1 | contig 90455 bp, 86 predicted proteins | sample MGYA00237865_ERZ511478 | MGnify/ENA metagenome assembly ERZ511478
TTCACTTCTCAATCGCCACTCGAACTGACACTGCGGTGTGGTCTATGAAAATGGCTGTCACTTCGAGTGAATTATTTTGGAGCGTTAGTGGAGGAATAATTAGTATCGAGAAGCTTTCTGTGTTCCCAAAAGTTCTCGATACAAGGCTTGCTTCGTTGCACTTCTCAATCGCCACTCGAACGGACTATACCGCTACAGTACACAATCTTTAAAAATGGTCTCTAATTCTTGTTCAGGATCTGCGGTTAAACCAGAGTGGGTTATAGAACTTTGGATGATGGTACTACGGGAGGCGGTTAACCAACGGAACCGATCCGTGATATCTAATTTTCCTATAGCGCCACCAGTAGCTTCGCCTTTACAGACCAAATCCCATCCTTTTAAATAGGCGTTCAGCGCTTCAAAATCTTTCTCGCATACAAAACTGCCTAGTTTGTTCTGGTCTATACGGTATTTCATCTTTAAGAACTTTTTAGGTCTAGAAAATACAATGACGCCCACGTTAAAAAATTCTTCGCGCTCTACTTTGGGTACGATGCGTATTATGGCATACTCATACTTCGCTCTATCTTGCATCTTCAGCTTCTTTTACTAATGAATCTATAAGGGCAAGTTTAGCTTTAAAATAGTCTAAATACCCCGCTCGCATTTGAGTGGGAGTAAGGTCATCACTCTCGCTTTCTAACCATTCTTCAGGGATTAAAGCTATAATCTCTTGCAGCTTTTCATCTGTGAATGCTTTTGTTATAAGTACTGCCGCTTCTTTTAATTGCGTAGCACGATCTAGCAGTACGTGGTCTTTTATAAGCGGAAATGTACGCGTAAGATGATTTTTATAGGTATTCCAATTATGGTGAAAATAGAAACTAGCCCCATTATCAATAATCCATAATTCATTATTCCAATCTAAAAGATTAGGGTTTTTTGCGGTACGGTCAATATTACTCATCAGGCTATCTAGCAATACTACTTTAGAAGCCGTTAACCCATCTACTTTAGAAACCAAAGGATCAAAGGTAATGGCGCTAGATAAAAAATGAAGTCCTAGATTAAGGCCTACGCTAAATTTTAAGAGGTCTTGAATCTCTTCATCCGGTTCGGTTTTACTAAAGGTATCGTCTAGATGCATGAATACCAATTCGGGCATTTTTAAGCCTAGGGTACGGGCAAGTTCGCCGCCCATGAGTTCTGCAATTAATGCTTTTTTACCTTGGCCAGCACCTCTAAATTTAAGTACATAGAGGAAGCCATCGTCTGCTTTTACAATAGCAGGCATAGAGCCGCCCTCGCGTAATGGCTTTATGTACTGCACCACATTTACCGTCCGAATATCAATCTTATTCATAGGAGCGAAGATAAAAAAAGTTCCTGCAGGTTATAAGGTTGTGTTTATTTATTCTGGCACTATTTCAATAACTCCAGTAATGCTGCACACCTCTTTAACCGTATTGTAAATGGTGCCATGCTTTTCAATATTTTTTTTCAACAAGCTAAGGTTTAGGTGTTCCTCGTTGCTGTGAATGGTTAACACATATTGAATCTCATCCATACATGGCGGTTTCTCTAAACGGGTAGCCTCAATAGTTATTGCTGCGCTTGTATAGGTAAACCCCATAAGCAATGAAAAACGTTCTACATTTTTTAGCATACAAGCAGAAAGTGATCCTAAAAATAACTCGGCAGGGTTTGGTAAGGTGGTTGCGGTAGCCGCTGTAATCCCAAAAGCTACTGTAGCTTGTTTAATTTGTATCGTAGCACCTTGTCTAGCAACAGAAGTGGCTGAAGTAGCATAATTCATGATTATTTTTTAGTATGAATTTACGCATTTTTTGGAGTATTCATTAAAATTTAGGATTGCTTATAGTTGTTTGGTATTTATTCCCAGTAGTATTTGAATTTTAATTCTTCATAATTGGGATGTTCTTTTTTAGAGATGACAATCATACCGTAAAAAGCAGTAGCTTCTCCAACCCGTGGACAAGGCTGTTTGGGTTTATCCCAATTTATTTCTACCAAGTTGTGTGTTAATTTAATAGCTATTTGGCTAGGTCTAGCGCCAGAACAACCACCTCCTACATTAAATAAAAAGACGGCATTATGGTTGTAAAATTGCTCTTCTTGCTTGTTTTTCTTACTTAAACCAATTTTTACGGCCTCTTTGTAGCTGTCAATCAGTTTACCTCTATATTCTCTTCCTATAGAAGAATGAATTTCTTTAAAGGGCAACTTTATAACACTTTCTTGTGCCTTCAATGAAGTGCTTGTTATAAATAGGAGCAATAAAATTAAATTTACGGGTATGTTTTTTTGAAAGAGATATAGCGTGTAATTCACTTTATATTTTGTTAGCTAACGTTTGCTTAGATTGATAATTGCGGTGAAAATATTTTTTTTGATTCTAAGCTAAAACCAAAATCAGAAGTTTTTCTTTCTCATTAAATCAGATAGCGTTCTCCGTTTAGAGACTATATCAGCTACAATAATTGTTAACACTCCTAATAGTAATCAATAACTATCTGCTGATATTTTAATGTTATCGAAGTTTTCATTTTTCAAATCATCTTCATGTATAAAAAAGTATATTCTTCCCCAATCGCCCCAACTCATTTCAAGATTGTTATCAGAATCAAATTGAAACAACAATTTCCATTTCAAAGCTTTTTGCATTTGTTCAAGGCTCAAATTATCATGCTCTTTAACTTCATCATCAATAAAATTCAATTCGTGAAATTCGTCTTGAATTCCGTTATAATTCCCTAATAAATGATGATTAGATGTTGTTTCAGATTCTTCAGTATCATTCTCGAAAAAACCTTCCTCAAAAGCGTTAATAGGTGAAATATCTGTTTTTGCCTCTTTTTGAATTAATGCTACCCGAAGAGAATCCCAAGACGGGAAATTATACTCTTTATAAATGTTAACTTCACTTTCTTTTAGTATCCGTTTTTTTGGTTTCCCAGTTAGTAGCCTTTTTAAGAAAGTCGTTTTTTGTTCTTTAAATTCATGGGGAGGAATAGCTCTTTCTAATTCTCTTACTTCTCTAGAAAAAATTACTTTACCATCATCACCTGAATCTAAATTGAAGAAAAAGTACAATAGTCCTTCTTTTGGTAGCGCATTTAATTCATCAAGTTCCTTAATTTCATTACAATTTATTTGACCTAGAAAAGAAAGAGGCGTATTATAATATTTACTTCTGGGCCAGTTTTTGTTTTTTGGTAAATCGGGACTACCTCCTAATTTAGTTTTGCCTAAATCGCTACATAAATTCCCAGTTGTCTTCAACCGAATTGAAGCTTGAATTTCTTTTAATAATAATTTCTTATAGGGATAAACTACATATTTTTCAATTACCTCAATTAATTTTTCAGGGTCTTTCATTTTTTGTTGTGTATACTTTTCATACTAGATAGAAACAGAAAAACAGGAGCTAATAGAATCCATTCAATAGTGCAAATGATATTTAGTTTTTGATGTGTACGGAAATAATCAAATTCTGGTAGTATTAATTTTACTAGCAGCATACAAATTGTCAGTACCGTAAATCCAAGGTATTTATTGGTATTACTTTTAAAAGAAGGCTTCATCAGTATAGAAAAGCCAAGTAGGAAGCCAATGATGATGATACCACTAAAAACAGTCAGAATAATTTCCATTAAATTTTGTGCTATACAGATGGTAATTAAGTGTGGGATAAACCTTATTATGAACCTTAAAAGTAAGCAACTTCAGGTTAGCACCAAATTCATTTTATATATAGTTAACTGCTATAATCTATATATAAAGGCGATTATTTTATAAACAATGCAATTATGTTCTATATTAGCACTTGTATTTGTCGTTTAAATACGATATCAGGAAGTGTTTATTGCTCCTTTAATCGTATACTTTCTTAAAGAGAATATGTTGGGGATGCTATATTTTTCACACTTTCTACACTATTGATAATCAGGGTTATAAAATTCTGATGAGAACAAAAAAAATAACAATTTTAAAATTAATTATGAGAAACAATTTAAGTATTAAACCATCTACGCTTTTAAAAGGTATTATGCTATCAGTAATAATAACCATTACCTCAAGTTGCGCAAAAGAAGAGGAGCCTAGTGCAGTTTCTACGGCAGATGTATCTATAGCAACACTTGTAGCAAAAGTAAATTCTGAAACGTACAAGGCACATAATTTTAATGACGGACAGTTAGACCCTTTCACCGAAGATCAAGGATTTACAGGCACCGATATTTATGGGGAAGGTATGAGTTTTCAAAAAGATTTTACTGGAGGAAAAAGGCTTAAACTTGTCTGGAAAGAATCTGAATATGATGGTAGCCGCAGAGAGCGTGGCCATGAAATTAAATTAGGGGTAAATAATAATGATGAGATATACACTGGATTTTATCTTTTTATTCCTTCTGGGCAAAACAATAATTTGCTTAACAAAAACACGATTGTTTGGCAGTTGTATAATTGGAATACGGATGGGTGTAGTAATTGGACAGCGCATCTTGAGCTAAAAGGAAACGCGCTGTACCTTAGCTACCGTAATGCTTGTGTGAGTCCAACAGTAGTTAAAATTCTTGATACTATAGAAACGGATAAAGAATTGGCATTTCAAATTAGAGCGGTACTTTCAGGGACGAATCACGGAACCCTTGCCGTGCTATTGGATGGCGAAATTATAGCAGATCTGAAAAATATTAATCTTGGTTTCGGCAGCTTTGATGCAAATGACAATGCAGAAACTTCTGTTGCTGGCGTAAAAATGGGTATGTATTGTTTTGACACGGCTAATTATTCATCAGATGAAACACGAATTTTATATCTTGATAATGTAAGTTCATCAGCCCGTAGTGGTTCTGTCGCAAACAGTTTAGATAGGGTAGATCCTAGAAAATAGTAGGTATCAAATAGTTCTAGATTATGATGATTAGCATAGCGCTATTGTTCTTATACAATAGCGCTATGCTTTTTTATTTTTATGGCTGCTTCTTAAAATATGCCATAACAAAATCTGGCAGATCCTATGATGAAGCTTATGTTTTGTATTGCCTAGATAAATAGAAGATCAATACAATAAAAAAAGCTCAAGAATCTGATTTTAGAATCTTTGAGCCTAGAATATTAATGTCTCCGATAAAGGAAGTATTTACTTGTTTTTTACCTCAGTTCTTTGTTGGCACACGTTTTTTGTTTGAAATGTATTTTAGTCGTTTTTATTTTTATAAATATTTCCATCTTTCATTATAAATACAACGTTTTCTAATGTTGAGATGAAATCATTAATTATATCTCCTTTTACAGCAATAATATCTGCATTTGATTTAGGTTGTATGTAACCAATTTCATTTTCTCTTCCTAATTGAAAAGCAGAAATATATGTGCTGGACTGAAGTATGTCTAAAGGCTTCATTCCTGCTTCTAAATAGTACCTATACATGTCTTTAGATGATTTTCCGCTAGATGTTTTTATATCCGTATAATTATCAGAACCAGCTACTATAGGAACACCTATTTTAATTGCTCGATCAAGTCTTTTTTTCATTCTATCAATATAGTTGTCAATCCAATCTAACTCATTTTCTTTATAGTTAGCGAGTTTTGCATAACTGTACATATATGATTTACTATTTTCTGTAGGTACAAGAAATATTTGCTTTTCTGCCATGTTAACTAAAGTGCTATCTGCTAAATTAAAACCATGTTCAATTCCATCTACACCAGCTTCAATTGCATTCCATGCGGACTGATTTGTTACGGAATGAGCTGTGACTTTCAAATTATATGAGTGAGCAGTCTTTACAATAGATTTTATTTCATCTATTGTTAAATAGGTGTTATTTGGAATATTATCAGCACAAATTTTGATTAAGTCTACATTTTGATTAACATGTTCACGAACAGCATTTTTTGCATCTTCAGGATTCGTTATGATGCGATACTCTAAATCTATAATGTTTTGGTGTTTAGGTAGTACACCATAAACTTGTCCGCCATTTGCCGCTAAAATTGGACCAGATGCAAAAATACGAGGACCATCAATTGTACCTTCATTAATAGCGTCTCGAAGAGCTACATCAAGGTATAAACCAGAGTTCCCAAGGTCTTTAATGCTTGTTATTCCTTCTTCTAAATAACTTTTGGCTCTTTTAGCACCACGAAGTGCTCTTAAAGCATCACTTTCCATGGTCAGCGATTTAACGCTGTGTTCTGCAAAATCTTCATTGGCCTCTTGATAAAAAAGTACATGTGTATGTGCATCAATTAGTCCTGGAAGGACAGTATACTCTTTTAAATCAATTACTTGGATGTTTTCAGGTAAAGATTCAAATTCGCTAATAGAAATAATTTTTGTCCCTTGAATTTGTATAAGCTTGTTTTTTAGTAGCGTATTGCTTTTACTGTCATATAAAAATCCCGCTTTGATATAAGTGTTCTTTTGTTGTCCTATTAATTTTGCTGGTAAGGAAATAACAATTATGAATAAAAATATAAAGGTTTTGTGCATATCTCTATGTTTTGTTTAAATGGATGCCAACGACTTAGCTATGAACAGTACGGGAGCAAACTAGCGTTTGCTTTCCGCCACGCACGTAGCGAAAGCTTTTGGTTTTGTTTTTTCTTTTTTGTCTCAAAGCGAAATCCCAAAGATTTCGCGACATAATAAATATACACAGACTTTAGCGTTTAAGCCCGAAGCCCGTATTGTTTATAGGTTTTGTTAGCTTTAGTTTTCTTTTTTATTCGGTAATTGTAATCCATTTAGAAATTCCGTAATCGAAGGTGATATTTTTTCAAAGGCATCTTTCCCTGCATAATTAGAAGATTTGAATATATAAACAGGGTAGTTTATTTCTGTTGAAATACAAAATCTCCAACCACCTTCTTCAAAAGCAAACGAAAGAAGCTTAATATCCAATTCCGCAAAACCTAGTTCCTCCTCAATATTTTCAAAATATTTAAAAATCTGAGGAAAGGTTAAAAAGCTAGCCATCGTCCACTTTTTAGCATTTTTGTCACAATAGATTCTTTCTTCCACATTACATCCTGCATAAATTTCTAAAATCTGAAACAATTCATTTGGCAAGTCACTCTCAATTCTTTCCTCTAAAAGTTTGTATTCTGATTTATGAAACCTCTTAGATATTGTGAATTTTCTCATTTTTATTAGTTAATCGAAATTGTTTTTTTAAATTAAAGCCAACAAGCGCATATACGCCTGTTCCATATTATTTTTTTCTTGGGGGAAATACTGATTATAAAAATAACTTTTATTTCCTATAGTTGTCTTCGGTTTCCAAACTAGTGGTTACAATTTAGCTATTATTCTAAAAAGAATTTAATTTACTTGGTGAATGGTGCGTTTAAACAAGTTTGCAACGGTATCACAACTTGGTAGTTATGTTGGTATAACCACAACGGTACGAGAGTCGGGGAGTAGTGTGAGATTTCGAGCGCGAATAAGTAAGGGCGGTAATAGATAGCTTCGGAAGCTATAGTTTCTATGTTCTTTCAATGCCTGTAAACACAACAAGGCATGCAGAGCGGTATATGAGCAAATCGTGAACAACAGGCAGCACAAGAAACTGGCACTGATAGCAGTTGCGAACAAATTAGGTAAACACTCTTTTGCTATTGCAAAATCTGGTAGACCCTATAATGAAAGATACGTTTCTGTATTGCCTAAATAAATAGGGAATAAACCGAATAAAAAAAGCTCAAAGAATCTGTTTTTTGAATCTATGAGTCTAGAATACTAGTGTCTCAGATTAAAGAAGAATTTACTTGTTATTTACCTCAGTTCTTTGTTATGTGTAGTTGTTATTCTCCGAATTTAACTTGGTCAAATTTCCTTAAACCTTTATTGTAAATATAAACAACACCTTTACTATAATCATCATATCCATCATCAGTTGTTCCCCAAGTCCATAAAGAGTCATTTTTAGAAGTTGGTTCTCCATTAAACCCGTCTTCACTTTGTGGTGGATAATGAACTAAGCATAGTCCTTTTTCCGTTTTAATTTTTATAGTGTTAATTACATTTGATTTTTCAAAAAATACAACAAAATAATTTTCATAATCACTCCATAATGTTCCGTGTTTTTCTTTTTTGTCTAAACCCCAAAAGGCAAAATCTAAATAACCGTTTCCATCAAAATCTCCTACAGTGCATTGAACAACATTTTCTTTCAGTCTCTTAGATGTAATTCCTATTTCTAATAACTCTGTTTCATATTGAGATAAAGCACCTGAACAATATGTTGCTCCAGTTACATCTGTAATTCTATTAGTAATTCGTTTCTTTTCATATTCAAGAGAAGATAAGTTTTTGATTTCTGTATTTAAATCATTTTGTTGTGCATTCAAAACACAAGAATAACCAAATAAAAAAAAGGTAAATATTATTTGTATTTTCAATCGTATCATTTTTTTCCTATTACACATAACAAGCGCATATACGCATGTTCCATATTATTCTATTTCTGGGGAGAAATACTGATTATAAAAATAAGGTTTATTTCCTATAGTTGCCTTCGGTTTCCAAACTAGTGGTCACTAGTTAGATAATATCTTAAAAAGTATTTGATATAATCGGTGAATGGTACGTTTTTAGACAAGATTGCAACAGCATCAAAACTTGGTAGTTATGTAGGTATAAATCCCTACGATACGAGAGTCGGGGAGCAGCGTAAGAGGTCGAGCGATAATAAGTAAGGTTGGTAATAAAGCTTCGTAATCTATTGTTTCTATGTTCTTTCAATGCTAGTAAGCATAAAAAGGCATGTAGAGCGGTAGGTGAGCGAATCATAAACAAGGAGCAGCAAAAGATACTAGCATTGATAGCCGTTACCAACAAACTACGTAAACAGTCTTATGCTATTGCAAAATCTGGTAGACCCTATGATGAAAGGTACGTTTCTAAAGTGCCTAAATAAATAGAGGATACATTGAATAAAAAAGCTCAAGACTCTGTATATTGAATCTATGAGCTTAGAATAATAGTATCTCAGAATGAAGAAGATTTAGGGTGTTTTGTACCTCAGTTCTTTGTTATAGGAAGTTTATTTCCCAAGCAGTCTATTCCAAAATTCTTTTTTAGGACTATCAGATTTCGGTTGCTCTTTATCTGTTTTGAACTTATTGGACATAAAATCATTTAGTTCCAAACCACTTTGTTGATATTCATTCTTTAAAGATTCAAAATCAATATGCCCTTGTGGTTTTCCGATATTTGGCAAATAATAAATCTCATTTTCTTCTCCATAAATAAACGCCTTTACTTTATCTGCTATTTCAGTTAATTCAGTCCATTTTGGATGGTCAGGGGTAATTGTTTCACCTGATTGGTATTTTGAATCATACCCCAATAAGAAATCAAAAGAAGCATCTTGTTTCTTATAAAGAATGATGAATTCATACATATTCGTCCAAGATTGTGAATCGTCAAATTTTAACTCGTCCTTAAACTTGACTGAATCATTGAATTCTTCTTTTAGGATTTCGGATCCGTCAATTCTTGATATTGAAATTGTATATGACATAGTTCTTTTTATTACCTACAACGTTTCTTGTATGGTGCGTTTGCATCCCGAAGGGTGCATATGCATTATACAAATTGTTATGTGTTTTATATTCTTCCTTCTATATTTTTCTTTGTTTCACTGTATCCAAATTTCGTTCCAAATTTGAAAAGCAATTCGTCAGACATAGAGGTTTCAACTTCAACAAATGTAACTTCATCATTTAGTACTTGTATCAGTTTTAAATCTGTGTTATTTACGTTGTTAAAATCAATCATTTCCTTTTCCAAATCTGAAGGATAATTAGTCATTATATTAAACTTATATTTCATTCCACTCTATTTTCCAAAGGTTTGTAATAGTTGCTTTTTCTTTTTCATCTCGAATAAAAATTAAAGTGCTCTTAATTATTATATATGCAAAATGTTCAAATTTCATTGCTTCTTTTGTTACTCTATAAACAGATTGTTCCGTATTAAGAGTTGGCATTTTTTCAATCAATTGTTTTTTTGAATTATTCGAGATAGAGTTAACTAGTTTCTTTGTCAAAAAAGAGTCGGCATCAAACATTAAAATGGGTTTAATTTCTATTTCATCATTCCATTCGGTTTTTAATTCTACACTCTGAGAATGATAAGCCTTTTCAAATACAACATCACATAATTGATGTTCAATTAACCTTAATTCGTTAGTTGCTCTAAACAGATTACCTCCATAAAAACTTGCTAAGGTCATTAACTGCCATTTATCAAATTCTTTAGAGGCTGTGTGGATTTCGTTAAGGTAATTATTGTATTCAATATCGCTATTCACAAACTTTTTAAAACTCTCAAAGGCCTTGATGAATTCAGATTGATTAATGTTTGGAAGTTTTATTTTTTTCATTTTTGGTTATTACACATAACAAGCACACATGCGCCTGTTCTATTTTATTTTTTTCTGGGGAGAAAAATACTGATTATAAAAATAACTTTTATTTCTTATAGTTGACTTCGGTTTTCAAACTAGTGGTCACTAGTTAGCTATTATTCTAAAAAGTGTTTCATATAATCGGGGAATGGTACGTTTTAAACAATTTTGAAATGGCATCACAACTTTGTAGTTATGTTGGTATAACCCCAACGCTACGAGAGTCGGGGAGTAGTATAAGAGGTCGAGCGCGAATAAGTAAGGTCGGCAATAGAAAGCTGCGGAAGCTATCGCTTCTATGTTCTTTCAATGCATGTAAACATAACAAGGCATGCAGAGCTATATATGAGCGAATCGTAAACAAGGAGCAGCGTAAGAAACTGGCACTGATAGCCGATGCCAACAAACTAGGCAAACAGTCCTTTACTATTGCAAAATCTGGCAGACCCTATGATGAAGCTTACGTTTCTGTATTGCCTAGATAACTAGAAAATAAATAGAATAAAAAAAGCTCAAAGAATCTGTTTTTAGAATCTTTGAGCTTAGAATACTAGTGTCTCAGATTAAAGAAGAATTTACTTGTTATTTACCTCAGTTCTTTGCTAGCTACTTTTTATTATTTCAATTTGCTTTCCTTCTAAATAGTCAGATTTTTGAGGTTCGCGATATTTACTTTTAGTCTTCTCGTCAATAGGGTAAAGTTTAAACACAGGATTACTTCCTTCAGAATAGTTTATGTTATAATTAGATTCGTCATTTAGTTTCCTAGTTAAATTTCGGATATCAGCTCCTAATTCAGCCGTAGTTTTAATACCGAGTCCTATTAACCCTAGCTGGTCATAAGGGTCTGCATAATTATCGAGAAGAATATAACTTTTATCATCTTTTGAGTAATACAATTCGATTTTTTGAAGATGTTTTTTTCCAAAAGCGATTTGATTACATCTATTATACCAGTTGTTAATATTGATATCTATATCTAAAAATTCACGAATAACTTTGAAGGATTCATTTTCGTAATATTCATCCTTGTTCTCATCAGGAAAAGTAACTAAAGCTGTAGAGGGAAGAGTCAGTATAATTTCAATGTCCCATTGTATTTTATTCATTTTTTTAAATATTGTAGATAACGTTTAATGTATGGCAAGTAGGGCAGGTGATAAGCGCTATCGTTTCGGTTTATTATTAGCTATATGTAAATATTTTGCTTTTATCTTTTCTACTATAAACGCCAAATTTTATAGTTGGCGGACTTTGTAAATATGCACATACCTTTCGGTTAAGCACTAACATCCTATGTTTTTTATACATTGTTACCAACTGGACTTACTCGTCAATGCTTTCCATTTTGTAGTTAATATCAGGTGTAGTTAGTTTCATTAGTATATCTTCAAATAGACTATAATCATTAATATAATCTCCAAGAGTATTCTCAGGTAATGAAATTTCATTAGCAATCTCTAAAGCCTTATTATCTTTTCCTTTTGCATCTATATTATTTGCTTTTTCTGTATAATAAGATTCAATTGCTCCTTTTGGAAGGATATAAATGTTATTTGATTGCAGTTCTTTTTGGAGTAAATTAAACTCGGTTAATATTTCACCTTCTTTAGATAATTCTTCTTGAAAATTACTTTTTGAAAAACGTTCTTCTAAATAAGTTATAAATGAAATTACACTTGGGTCATTTATAGAAATTTCTTCTTGTTTAATTTTCGAAAATAAATCCGCTAAGATGTATCCATCCTTGCTTGTAGAATTTTTTATAACTTCTTTTTTAATTCTTTTGAAAGAAATTGTTTTAGTAAATAATGATTTTATAAAGTCTAATTTTGATACATCTAAGCCTGTATATATCATTAAATCTCTTAATACATCATCGTAACAATCTAAGTCGCCTAATATTAACCAAGGAATTTTGAATCTATCCAAAATTTTAATGTAAGTAAGAAAATTACCTTTTCCATCAACACGTGCTATTGAAGTATTTTCATAATCTAATATTTGTTTTTTATCTAATATTTTATCGAATATAGAGGGTAAGAGATATTCTTCTCCTCCTTCAACAAGTAATACTTTATCAGAGAAAAATATTTCAGTATTTTTAGACCAAATAAAACGTATTATTTTATTGGTTTCCTCTTTTGTTAATTCCTCATCATATGAAATTTGAGTAACTATTGTTTCATTAGTTTCAGATCGTTTATTTGCAACTATAACATTTTGAATTGGTGTGTTTTTTAAAAATTCAATAGAATGTGTACTTACAATTAATTGATTTGTATCGCAATCTCCCAAATATTTTTCTAATTCAGCTGAAATTACTCTTCGTGCTTGTGGATGAAGAAATAATTCAGGTTCTTCAGTTACTAACAAGGAACTAGACTTATGAAAAGTTCGACAATATGTTGTAAAAAGAGAAATGATAATAGCACTTTGAATTCCTGAGCCTTTTTTATCTAATGGTCTGTCAATACCATCATCTACATATATTTGTACGTTTTTATAAATGTCATTTTTTTGACTAGGAAGTAACTTAAATGAAACATTTTTGTGAGATATAGCTTTCTGTAAAAGTTCTCTTAATTCAGTTGTTGAACCATCAAACACTTTATCTGCTAAAATTTTAATTTCTTCACTTTTTTTATTGATATCTTCTTCAACAAGATCTTTCCCATTATCCCACAAAGTTTTAATTAATTTTCCATACCAAGTATAATGAACAAGTCTTAATTCATCTTTTGGATTTCTAAAGGCTGGAATAATAGCTGTTGTTACTATTGAGTTTTTTAATTCATTTCTTAAAAAGTGAGATATCCAGCACTTTCTATCGTTATCTACTATTATTATTCCAAAACCTGAATTATCATTTTTTCTATCTTTACAAAAGAAAACTAGTACTTTTTGGGAGTTTTCCAACAATGATATTAGATTAGGTTTATCAAACCATTTAGTCTTTCTATCATATTCTTCTGGAATTTTTGATATTTTATTACTTGTTTCTAATTCATCCAAGTTAGAAAAAAAAGAGTAATCAATATATTCGTTATCTTTATCTAAAACTTCTTTAGGATTATTAATAACAGAGAAAGATGTTTTCTTTTTTATTTTGGATAATTCTTCTTGGTTAAAATCTCTCCCTTCAAGTTCAGCTTGAATATAAAAATAGTCAGAAACATTTTCTTTAATTTCTCCAGTACCAGGATTTACAGAACTAGATGTATGAAAATCATTTTCATCATAGTCTCTATATGTAGGGTTTTTATTACCAAATAAAATATCTAATGCAGTTATAATATTCGATTTTCCACTGTTGTTTTTGCCAACTATTACATTCTTTCCTTTATGTAAATTAAAATTTACAGTTTTAAGGCTTTTGTAATTTTTAATATAGACATTGGATATATACATTAAGTTTTTTTTTTGCCTTGTTGGTAACAAGCGCATATACGCATGTTCACTATTATTTTTTTTTGGGGGAAATACTGATTATAAAAATAGCTTAAAGAAACTGTTTGTTTTTACCTCAATTCCTTGTTGTAAGGCGTTTCTATTTTTTTTAATTCAGAATCCGTTAACCTTTTATTAAGTTTATTTCCTTCAATCTCTACAAAATAATAATATTTTTCATCTTTAAAATGCCACATAAAATCTAATACTTTGCCCAGCTTTTGTTTTTTTAGTAGTATAATTGAGTCATTCCATTCATAAGCAGGTATTGGTAGAAGCTTTATAATCCCTTTTTTCTTTACTCTTAACTCAAGTTCTTTTATTTTAATTTTTATGTATCCATTTTCTTCTTCGTTTACACATTTAGCAATACCTAAACCGTCAATTGGCAGATGTTTTAAATCTTCTGAATGTATTAGGTGATCTAAATCATTATTTTTCAACCAAGGAAGATATATCCATTTATTTTTTAATTCCATAGGGTGTCCATTTTATTGAATAATTGATTTATAATTAAGGCATTTATCTACAATTTCATGTACAGTTGGATTATATTTAGATAAGTCATCATTACGAGCGTTAAAATTTTCTGGATAACTAAATAGGTTGATTCCATTTGGGTGAGGAACATTTTTGTCAAATAATTCAATTATTTTATCAATTTCCTGTTCGGCTCCTTCAGAGTTAATAATCTTTTCTCCAAGTTCAATCAGTTCTTCTCTTGTCATAGTGATTGTTTTTAAATGACACCCAATGTATTTGGCTATGAAAAGTGCAGGAATTTGACAATAAGATAACTATCAGTCTAGCACTAAACAAAGCTTTTTTTTGAGTTATAAAATTTACTGTTTGTTTATAAGCGAACAAAAAAGGTTTGTAATTTAATTAACTAATAAATAACAAATCTTTGAAGTAAGACAGAACCCCACATTTCTTATAACTGGTGTTGGACAATGAGCTTTGTTGACTATAAGTAATTTTCAATTTTTTCCTCAATATTTGAAATAGAAACTCTAAATAAAGACATTTCATCATCACTTATCTGTTTAGCATGAGCATCAACTCTATACTTATTTATATTATTCATATAAGTTAAGAAATCATTTTTGTCCTTACCAAAGATATTCTCGAAAACCTCCCATTCTTTGGAAATAATTTTTCTTAGATCTTCAAAATAGATTAGTGATTTATTCGAGTCAAATATGTCTTTAAGTGAAGACGAAAAATACGCAGTTTCCCTAGTTTTCCCCATTATTCTTAATACACTTTTTTTAGCATCATTTTCACCATATTTCGAAAACAATAATGTTCTAGTAATTTTTCTTAACTTTGGTTCAATTCTATTTCTTCTTTCTGAAACTTCGTTTAGCTTGTCTATTTGTGTTAATTTTATTTTTTTGTACTTTTTCTTTTCGGATAAGTAATCTTTTATACTGTCGATTTTAAAATGGTATTCTCCATTATTTTCATCTATAATACCATACCCAAGTAAATGCCTTGTGTATTCCGGAGATGAATCCGCAAATTCTTTGAAAGATTCAAAATCATCCATAGCCAAATACTCAAGCATTAAATATTCATCATTATAAAAGTTTTTTAGCACTCCTAAAATCATTTCATTGTAAGTCGTATTACTTTTATTATAAAGATCTTTTGCTCTTTGATAGATAACTTTATCGACTCTAGCTGGTCGATTATTATTATCTACAATTTTATGAATACAACTACAAACTTGTCTGATTAAAAAAGGATGACCACCAAAATCTTCTTTTAGTTTTGAGAAAATAATATCGTCAAAAGATAGACCCATTATTTTACCCAAATTACTAACCATTTCTTCAACTTGTGTTACTGAAAAATATGGTATAAATGAATCCTTTGGTATCAATTCGAAAATTGGATTATCGGTAAAATTTATAGTAGTGAATTCTATTGCTTTTGAATTAGTACCCGCAATTAAAAATGTAAATAAATTATCCTCTTTTTGAAAAATAGACCTTAAAGCTTGCCAAAACATTAAAAAATCATACCCTTTTTCCCAATGTGGTACATGTGAAACTTTATAAGTCACATGTTCAATTTCATCTAAAATAATTAAAATACTTTTGGAATTAGCTCTATTTAAAATGCTTTTTATATCCTTTTCAAAACTTTCTGCAGTCTTATCTCCAACATATAATTTTTCTTCTCTAACTTTTTGAATTATATTATTTTGTTCTTTAATTTGATTTATAATATAAAATAATGCCTTGTTCCAATTTTTTAAATTAAAGTCTGGATTTTGGCAGTTGATAATTACGGAAAGAACATTCTCACTTGATAAAACTCGTCGAACACCATGTAGAATTGATGTTTTTCCTGTTTTCCTTAAACCAAATAATCCTGAGTTTTCGTTACTATTATGTCTAGAAACCAATTGATGAACGATTGTATTACGTCCAAAAAAATATAAATCCTTTTTTAATTCTGACTGAAAAGCAAATAAGTCTCTTGTGAAAAAATATTCTTTAAACCTATTTTTAATAAATTCAACAGGAGTAGAATTGTCGAAATCTTTATATCTAAATGGAACTACAATTTGTATTTCAGGATCACTTAATAATATTTTTTTTATTTCTCCCTCTATGTTTTCATTTTTACTAATAACGACAGAGCAAACTTTTTCTATTCTAAGACCATCAAATGTTTTTTGTATTCTTTCTATGACATTTAATGTTCTTGGCTGAAATTCATCGAAAGGACTAAATACTATAATAAATTCTCTAACTAAATTAAAAAGATCAGTATATAGCTTAGGTGGTTTTGCAACTATATAGTTATAATCACAACTATTGTAATTTTGAGTGCCACTTCTTGTAATTAGCCATTCTTTTGATAAAAATTCATCTATTATTTTTTTTTCTGAAGACAAGAAATTACTCAATTTCACATGAGGGTGCAGACCTTGTATTGTTTTTTTAACCATAATTCATTCAATTAGCTATTTTGCCTTTTGCTTAACACGCCCATATACGCATGTTTACTATTACTTTCTTGTGGGGGGAGAAATACTGATTATAAAAATAGCTGCTATTTTCTATAGTTGTCTGCGGTTTTCCACACTAGAAGTCGTTATTTAGTGATTTTTCTATAAAGTGCTTCATATAATCGGTGAATGGTGCATTTTCTAAGCAAATAGTTTTTGCGAGTTCCTAAAGGTTCTCGATATAACGCTTGTCACTTCGAGTGCATTATTTTCTAGCGTTAGTAAAGAAGTAATTAGTATCGAGAAGTTTTCCGTGTTCTTAAAAGTTCTCGATACAAGGCTTGTTCCGTGGCACTCCTCAATCGCCACTCGAACTGACATCGGAGTGGCTTATCAAAACGCTTGTCACTTCGAGTGAATTATTTTGGAGCGTTAGTGGAATAATAATTAGTATCGAGATGTTTTCCGTGTTCCTAAAAGTTCTCGATACAACGCTTGCTCCGTTGCACTGCACACACGCCACTCGAACTGATATCGGTGTGGCTTATCAAAACGCTTGTCACTTCGAGTGAATTATTTTGGAGCGTTAGTGGAATAATAATTAGTATCGAGAAGTTTTCCGTGTTCCTAAAGGTTCTTGATACACCGCTTGCTTCGTTGCACTGCACACACGCCACTTGAACTGACATTGGAATTACTTACAAGAGGGATAAGAGCACTTAAGACAGTTTTTTTAAGGCTTCAAGAATCTCCTCGGGTTCAGCACGTGTTCTATAATCCACATCAACATAACTCCATTGCACTAATCCGTTCGTTCCCACGACAAAGGTGGCGGGTATGGGCAGTATACTGCCATTGCCATTGTTTATTTTTTTTAAGTCCAGTTTACGATCTACTTCCATATGTTCTATTAAAAAAGCAGGAACTTCCCAGGCAACACCATAGTGAGAAGCTACTGTTGCATCTTGGTCTGTTAGCACACTAAATCCTAGTGAATTAATTTCATTGGTAGACATGGAGTCATCCGGCACTTCTGGACTAATAGCAACTAATGTGGCACCCAGTGCATGTATCTCAGCTAAACTAGCTTGCAAAGCCCTAAGTTGTAAATTGCAATACGGACACCAACTACCTCGATAGAAAGTAACAACAACAGGACCTTTATCGAGTAAGGTAGCTAAGGAAATTGTTTTTCCTTCAGGATTAGGTAATTCAAAATTAGGTGCCTTTTCTCCAATTTTTAGGGCATTTTTACCTTGTTGAAACTCTTTTTCTTTCTTGATAATAGCATCAACACCCTTCATGAATTCGGGATTGTTTTTTCTTCCTGCTGCAATTTTAGCATCAGTTTGTTCTCTTAATTTTTTCAATGAATATCTATTTAAGACGTTATTTGCATAGGGAATGGCTTATAGCTAATAATTCTATACGTTGTCCTTCATAAATATAGATAGATCATTTTAATTAAGACCCAACTTTATATTTTGTTTAAGTTTTACTAAAGCTAATTCTGGGCGTTTTGCATCTTCCCCAACCTGGAATTTTTATACCTGCTGAATAGGGAAGCTTATAAGGTTTGTGGTAAATTAAAACCTGAATTCTTTTGTAATTAATTGCTTTTTTTAATTCTAGAGCCTGTATAGACCACTCTAAATAATGAATTTCAACTTCGTTTTTAGTCCATCTTCTTTAGGTGTGTCAAGGCTATAGCAACGACTATTGCAGGAATAATTAGTGCCATGATATTCCATACCCCCATAACTAATAAAATAATTTGGTTCAGAGCAACAAATGCGGTATAGGTATAGGCAGCCCATTTTTTCATTTGCCACAGACCAACCATACAAATAAAACCAAGGATGGCAGAAAACCCTAGATAGGGTGGGTACCAGCTTCCAATTTGTCTTGCAATGTCAGAAAATACTAATGGAATCGTAAATGTAGCTCCAATAAAACCAAGAATACAAATTACCGTTATGGCAATTGGTCGTTTCTTTTCATAAAGTTCTTTATTCTTTTGCGTTTCAATGTTTTCTTGCTCCATTTTGTTTTTTTTGATTAGCCTATTTTTTTATCACCTTAGGATTTAAATCGTTTCTTCTTTTGCAGCAATTTCTTTATTCAGGATCAATTGCCCATAAAATAACCAAGGAATTACCGTCATGCCTATCGCGAACATAAACTTCTTTTGATATTTTTTACTGAGCTCCTTGTTCATATAATATTTAGGAATATAGCGTAGTACCGGAATTATTAAAGGTAATATCCACCATGTCGGTTTATGGGTAATCGCTAAAAGGGTTAAATTATTTTTAATGGGGATGATTGCTTCTATTCCTTTTTTATCAAATTTTTCGAATAGCACATACAGGCTGTAATAGAAAATTACAATGGTTGTCGAAATTATTTTCGAATAAAGGACATTAAAATAAAACATCTTAAAATTAAGTAGTGATATAGCATCCAATAGTGCATAAAAGGGATTTCTAAATAGACCGTCAATAATTGCAAATGTTGGCATACCAAATGTACTTGTCATGATTCCCATAAGATTTTCAAATCCCACTTTTTCTGACCGAATAGGAGCGTGTATCAGTTCATTTAAATAATGAAAAAGTACCGCATTTAAATAATCAAGAACATAGATGAATACAATCATAGAGAAGGCTCTACCTAAAATTTCTTTAAATGAATAGCTATCTTTCTTTGTCATCCTATTCAGTAACCGCACGAGTAAAATTATAAATAGGATGCTATATACGAATGAATTAAATAAGAGCTGAGCAAAATCTGCCTCTAGATAATCTTGGATATTAAAAATTATATAATACAAATTTTCTAAAAAGCTTGTGACTAGAATATAGAAGATACTAGATTTCAGGATGTCTTTAAAATTCATGAAGCACTGTTTTATGGCGTTATTTGCTATCTGTTTTGATTGTAAAAATGGCTAAACTAGCAGCGAATAGGTTATTTGAAACGGATACGCAACGACTAATTTTATCTATTTTAGTAGAACGTCATATTCCTAGTACTTAGTGTTTTTGCTTCACGAAATAAACTGATATTTTAAGTTTTAACCGCATAGCGCAGTACAGAACTAGAACAGGGGAAGGGGCTCCCTAAAGCAATCTGAATTTAATAAAAAAACTTGGGCTTGTGTAACCTATGTTACGAGTATACAGGTGAGATCTTCCTAATTTTGAAGTATAATTATAAACAACAAGATTATGGAAACTTTAAAATTACAACTAGGATTAAATCAAGAGTATAGATTAGATGTAACAGGAAAACTTAATGGTCTTCTGGCTGATTTTCAAATCTATTATATGAACCTTAGAGGCTTACATTGGAATATAAAAGGGCGTAAATTTTTTATGTTACATGAAAAATTTGAAGAACTTTATACCGAGACGAATGAGGTGGTTGATGAGATTGCGGAACGTATTTTGTCTTTGGGCTTAAATCCCTTACATACCTTCGAAGATTATTTAGAAAACAAAACGATTAGAGTGACCAAAAATGTAGCCGATGGCGATGGTGCTATTAGTTCTATTTTGGACAACCTAAAAGAACTCTTAATTCAAGAACGCGATATTTTAGAAGTAGCTTCTGATGCTAATGATGAGGGTACAGCTTCCTTAATGAGCGATTTAATTTCCAGTCAAGAGAAATTAGTTTGGATGTTGAATTCTTATTTAAGTTAATATACGAAACGTAAAAAGCAGAAGTCTATTTGTGACTTCTGCTTTTTATTTTTTTAACCGTAGTCTCATGATTAAACTGCACATAAGAGACGCATAGTTATAGTTCTTCAGCGCTATTCATCGTAACCTATTCACAAAACGTTCAATTACTTTTTACGCTAGCTTGCTCTTTCCATGCAGCGGTTACCACACTTCCTTTTGAAACTTGGTTCCAAACTTCCTCTAAAGACACGGGGCATTCATATAAAATATATTGGCTAGAATCGTAATCATATTCTTTGGTTACAATTTTATTGTCGGTAGCATTTACGCCTGCATCCCAAAAAATAGGACAAACTAATTTACCATTAATACTTCTTCCTTTGTAAGTAATTAAAAGTCTAGGTTTATTTTTCCCTGTTAATTCTTTATCAATATTGGCCCCCATTTCATACATTTCGCAGCTACTTCCAAACGGTCCGTACTCATAAACTTCATAGTCCCCATCAATTTTTATGGAAGCATCAGAACTGCGAATAACTTTAAATTTTGAGGCATGGCCCTTTTCTGTGGTGGGCAGAAAATAACCTTCCACAATGATAAACCTTTCTGCATCATACCTATGTAGCCATTCCTTAAAAGGCGTAAATACAGGAGAGCAAACTGGGCGTTTGGGGGTTGCTCCGAGGCAACAAAATAGTAGGAAGGCTAATACGGTAGTTTTCATGGTTTTTTAATTCATAGTATTCATTGAACTCGTTTTCATTCAAAAGCTTTACCTCTTTCCGGTGATGCTTCGTACAGGTTTAAAAAGCGATTTAGGATATCTTCATGCTAATGTTTCGTATTTTTTTTGCCTATCTCTAGGAATGACAAGGGTGGAATGGTGAAATGTGTAGCAATCTTATTGGTGTTCATCATAACTTTCAACTTCATGACCCGTTTTTTTTATCGTAGGTATTTCCATTATAACGTTGCCTTTGTTATCTATAAAACCGCTACGACCATTTAATGAGACTCCTGCTAAACCTTCTGAAAACATTAGGGCAATCATAGGTTCGCTTAATAGCACCATTGTTTTTTTGACTAAAAGTTCTTAGAGGAAAACTCAATAAAATTAATACGGCAATCTTAATTATATTCGTTCTTTTAATACAAAATTAAATGTAATGTCAATCGCTCCACGTATCATTAATATGCCAATATTCTCATAGGAAGTTTTATTCTATAATTTATTGGATTGCATCTAAAAATGGTTTCATTTCTAGTAGTTCAATATCATCACGTTTACGTAATTCTCTTAAAAACCAACCTTTATGTCCGGCTCCATACGTAATGAGTACTCGTTTCCCTTGATAACGGTATTTTTCTAATACCTTTTCAATATTCCAATAATGTGCAATATTTATATTTTCCCAGCCACCGAGGCCAAGTTCCTCATTAAACAAGCTGTTATAAGTTTGTAGCCCTATATCTTGAATGCTGTCATATGTATCTGTATGAATAAAATAGGGGTCATTTACTTTGCCACTAGCTTGGTAAATGGAATCTGAAAGCTGATTTCCTTTTACATATTCAGTCCAATCAGCTATTCTAGAAGAATCTTGACGAATAGCTCTTAACTTTTCCCCACGTTGATCTGCCATTGTTTTTGTCCATCCGGCGGTTGGAATAATCTCAAAAGCCATTTTCTTTGATAATGGAAAAACGACATCTACATACTCTGGAAAACGCATGGTACGAGGTTCGGAAATACTATCATCTCTTTTAAATCCTTCCATGGCTGCTTTAAAAAGATTTGGAGGAATCTCCGTTAAAATATAATCTGGTTTTATATTTATAATTAACTTTTTTAAATACTCGACAGTGTAAACACTATCGGTCAGGTGACCTCCGTGGATGGTTCCCAAGACTAAAACTTCATTTTTTGTTTTTTGTTCTGATCTGTCTTTTTCTTCAGATTGCTTACAACTGGATATAGTGAATGTAGCGAGTAGTAAAATAAAAAAATAGCCTATTATGTGCTTCATTAGATCTTTAGTTTTAAAAGAGCTATAAAGCTATGAAAATATAGGCTAATAGTTTTAGTATGGTATTTGTAGTTTTTAAATATAAAATTTTAGGCCCTATCTATAATTGTCATTTTTATCAAACATTTTTTTCTAGCAACAATTCGGATTTTGTTTTTCTTCTATAAAGATCAAATCTTATATATAATGTATATGATTCATAGTCACCTATCTTCAAATTAATCCCGAAGCCCTTATTGATTATAGTGTAGACATGTTTTTAATTTTCGCGTTAAATCTTTTATGTGATACGCCGTATTTCCAATTCCTTGAAAATTGGCAGTGATGTAATTCAAATCTGTTTGAGCCTTTTCACATTGGTCATTCCCAAGATAGTTTAATGCCCTGTGCACATAAGCAGTAGATAAAATGTCTTTGTCATCTGTGTTTTCAATAACGTAGTTGGTGACGCTAATTCCTTTATCAAATTCTTTTCGATAGAAGTAGGTTAATCCTAAATTTATGGCAGCAATATGATAGGTTGAATCTGAAATTTGGTAGGATTCTCGGTAATATTTTACCGCATTATCATAGTCGTGCGCTAGATGACTATTTAAGCCTAAATTGCTCAAGGTTGTTGGGTTATTAGGTTCCAATTCTAATGCTTTTAAAAAAAGTTCATTCCCTTTTTTATAATCTCCATTTTTACTGAATTCTATTCCTTGGTCATTTAAATCTCCGGCACTATCATTTTCAAAATAATCTCCGGGAATGGATTTGTTCTGTTCCGCATTAATGGGCGACTTTTTACCGTCCTTGCAACTATTTAGTGTGATGATCAATAGTGTAAAAAGTACTAATTTATGGAGCATCATTCTGGTTGGTTTTTTTTGTGCCTTATTGCTTATAAAAATAGGAACTATTTTCTATAGTTGTCTGTAATTTTCCATATTTAGTAGCGACCTAGATTATTATTTCTACAAAAAGTTCCCTGTTAGTATTAAGAATGTTTCTGGAGTAGGCTAGCATCACAATAAAAGGGAGCAACAGAAGTGTTTTTTTTATGAAAATGTTATTCGTATTCTACTAGCTATTAATTGCTAGCTTTTGGTGGGTATCAATTAAACTTTCAATTTCTTCCGAGTAGCTATTATAATACGCCCGCCAATGATAAAAAATACCAAGCCAAATATCCCTGGTATAATTATTACTCCCCAAAGGTCAAAAAAGCTTTTTATTTTAGCTTTATTCGGAGATTCTGGAATATAAATAACCACTACCTTTTCATTGATACTATATTTAGGCGGATTACTACTTGTTGATGATGAAAACTCCATCTGTTTTCCCTTGGTATTTATAAATTGAACTACTGGGGTGTACATGATAGATTTGTTAGAAGACTTACTAGAACGTGACTCCAGTAGTTGTACGACCGTACCTTTAGTTTCAATTGAATTTGCTATAAATTCATTCGTGTCTTTATACATAAAAAAGGCTCCTATGAGCATTCCCGCACCGATAATGGTAAAAATGTATTTTATAAATTTGCATTCTTTCATTTCTGGTGTTTATTTTTTTACCTCACTTATTTGTTGTGCGTAGTTTTTTTATAGATCAACTGTAAATAAAAATAGTGCACTATAGAGTGCACTATTTTTTATCCACATAAAATTAATGTACAAAGAATTAGTTTACAGTGTAGGTGAATGTTTTAGAAGAAGATTGCTCATTTTCCGTGAAATCAGCAATTCCTTCTTTTGTAGTAGCACTGCTTAAAGCATCATATTCTGCATCAGAAAGAGATATGGTTATTCCATCGCTTCCAGCAAAAAGGTAATTAGTATAGGTCATACCGTTTAGAATTATACCATCTAATAAATCTCTATCTGTAAACCTAATAATCATGGAAGGGGCTGAAGCAAATGTACCTGTTGTTCTAGGATATAATGTAGCCGAAGTCACTTCAAAAGTTGTAGGTAGAGCAGCAGTAGTAAATGTAATTTCTTTGTCTAAAGTGGTTCCATATGCGGTACTTCTTGCTGTTATTCTAACCGTATATTCTGTATTAGCAGTAAGACCAGTAAATACATAACCAGAAGAAGTAACTCCTGTTGCTTCTTCATTATTATTAATATAAATATCAGCAAGAACGCCTCCTGGACCATCTATAGTTAAAGATGACCAAGAAATATTAGCACTATTTGTACCGTTGCTGTCTAATGTTAACGTAAAATCATTTGGAGCAGGTGCACTCTGAGTTGTAAGCTCAATTTGTTGAGTGCTAGTTGTTTCAAACGCATTAGATTTTGCTATCACTTTTGCATCATACGTTGTTTCTGCATTTAGATTTGAAAACGTATAGGTTAGGACCTCTAAATCCGACGCTACTAAAGTGTCATCTAAGTAAATGTCATATACGACACCGTCATTACCGTCTATAGTAGCAGCAGTCCAATCTATCGTAAAATCAGTAATTGTAATATCTTTAGCTGTAAGATCAAAAGCTGAAGGGATTGGCAGCGCTAATGTGGTAACGTCTATCACTTGGGTAGAAGTTGTTTCAAACGCATTAGATTTTGCTATCACTTTTGCATCATATGTTGTTTCTGCATTTAGATTTGAGAACGTATAGGTTAATACTTCCAGATCCGAAGCTACCATAGTGTCGTCTAAATAAATATCATATACGACACCGTCATTGCCTTCTACAGTGGCAGCAGTCCAATCTATGGTAAAATCAGTAATTGTAATATCTTTAGAAGTAAGATCAAAAGCTGAAGGGATTGGCAATGCAGATGTGGTTACCTCTATCACTTGAGTAGAAGTTGTTCCAAATTCAATAGATTTTGCAGTAACTTTTGCATCATACGTTGTTTCAACACTCAGATTTGAAAACGTATAGGTTAGGACCTCTAAATCCGACGCTACTAAAGTATCGTCTAAGTAAATGTCGTATTCGACACCTTCAGTGCCTTCTATAGTGGCAGCGCTCCAATCTATCGTAAAATCAGTATCGGTGATATCTTTAGATGTGATGGTGAAATTGGACGGGTTTGGCGGAATAGTTGTTTCTTCATCGTCATCACTACTACAACTTGAGAGTATAAAAAATGATGAAATAAAAAGAGTTAAGGTAAATAATTTGTTGTTTTTCATAATTAAATCGTAAAGTTTGATAAAAATTTAAGGTTCATAGTTGAATTTTAGTGATGGATATTTTCGTATAGTTTTTATTTTTTTTGAATGGAGCATAACCATTGGTATAGAAATATAGGGCAGGTGATAAGCGCTATCGTTTCGGTTTAATACTTAGCTAGCATACCAATTTTGCTCTTATTTTTTGTTCATATATCAGGTTTTATATATGGTGGGCGTTATAAATCTGTCTGCCGTTAGGCAGGTAAATACAGGGCTTTGGGGTGATGCAAAACCGCTATGATTTTTATAACGTGTTAGGGGTCGTTTTTATTATGTTAAATTTTTGATAGTCAGGTCCCGTAATTTTTTTCTTTTTTAAAGGGTGTTTTAAGGGCGTACTTATTGAAGAGAAATAAGAAGTGCCTGAAATTTGGTATGCATCGCAATTAGGAAAATCTGTAGAAAATAACTTATTTCTTAAATATTTTACGATACCTAAAAACAGGGATTGAATCTTAAAAAAACGATTATGAGTAGTAGTGGAAAAGTTCTTTTTCTTAAAAGGATTAGAAGGTATTTATTTTTCGGTGTGCTTATATATCCAATCCATTAGTTCTATTTTATCTAGATCGTCCCAAGTGGTCTGTGTATTCCTATGTTCGTTTAGCTTATATTCTGGTTGTAAAACAACTAAATCCGTATTTTCATTTCCGGCAAGATCTAATTCAGCTATAAAACCAACAATATCTGTGGCATTATTTTCATACAAGGTCCGGAAGTATTTTTTAAGCCTATATTTTATTTTAGGCTCAATATAAGCACGCACAGCATAATTTTTATAGATCTGAGCATTTGCATTTTCTGTATCCGTATAACTATACGATGAAAAATCTCGATAGGTATCTGGAGCCGTTTTGGGGGTGCCTTTCAAATAGGTTTCCAACATATAATTTATAAATAGGGGCTCCCAAAGGTCAATTTTATTAATTTTTATATCGCGTTCATGTTGGTGCCATTTACGTGTCCAGTCTAAAGTAAAATCACAAATAACAATTCCTTTTATATTTAGCTGAAAATCAAAATCACCCTTTTTTATAAACTCTATATATTTCATGGCTCTATGCCCCACTAAGCTTGCTCCCAAAAAGAATACATTTTTATTGGGTAAAGAATATGTAGTAAAGACTTCTTTAAGTAGTTGGTGTGTAGAACGCATGGAGGATTCTAAAAAGTAAAAGTCAAAAGGTATTTCGGTGGAGACGGACACTACTGCAAAGTTTTTTTCAAGTGCTTGCGTATACATTTGCTTAGAACTTTTATTTCTCTTGTCATATCCAGAATCTTCAAGAAAAATAAGGACGCCCTCAATACGCTTATTTTCAGGTAGCATTAAGGTGTACCCTTTTTCTATAAAAGGGAGAAAGTCATTTGCTCCCTTTCCTATCCTAAGGCTATCATTTTCTGCGGGTTCATACTGCTCAACTATTTGCTGAGCAAAAGAGTTCAGACTTAAAAGCGTAATAAAGAACAAAAAATATAGTTTATTAGGCATGCTTAGAATTTTTAATTGTTTTAGATACCTAAAAATAAGGATTATGTTTTAGAAGTGTGGAGTCTAGAGCTATAGTATATCAGATTAAGGAGCAATTGGTTTGTCTCACGCTACATCTTTGCTGTAGGATGTTTTTAGGGTACTATTTATGATATCACTAATTTCTTTTGCACAGTCAACAATCATAAAGTGCTGCCCTTTATCAATTAAAATAGCATTATCTCCTTTTGTGGGAAGCAATTTATCTTTCGTTCCGCAAATCTTAATCTAATTATGGAGCTGTGTTTTATTTTTCCAAGTCACTAGCTCACTAAGCGCCCATTTTGTAAAATTCAAATCAGTAGCATCTAAAATGGCATTCAGTAACGCTTTGTTCTGGGTTCCGAACATATAGTAAGCTACTGGTTTTGGCGGATTCAATAATTTTGCAGGAAGTACTTCAATCAGTTTTAACCTTCCTATAAATTTTAGAATTCCACTAAGTTCATTTCGTGTCGCTACAGATGAAATTAGAATTGTGAATTTAGGTGTTACCAGTTTACTTATTTCAGTAGCAATTAATCCTCCAAAACTAACTCCTAGAATTCCGAACGTCTCATGCTCTCCAATTTTATATTTTTTAATCAACCGTTTGGAGTATTCAATAATTGGTTCTTTAGGGTTTGGTTTAATCCATTCTACAGGAATTAAATCGTATTCAAGCGTCAAATACTCAAAAATTCTTTGGTCTGCACCAAGGCCACTAATTGCAAATATTTTCATACTGTTTTGAGCTTGGGTTTTAGTGTACCATGGGTTTTTATATACAAGTTGCTATAAATTCTTGTACTGTGTTATTTTTGGTTGTATTTATTTATCAAACTATGTAGTTTTTCATCTTTTGAAATTTCAACCCAGCGTCTTGATGTAATCTCATGATTATTCATCATATCCATATCAGCTCCACGTTTTAATAACTCTTCAATGATTTCAAATCGTAGTTGATTTAGTTCTTTTTGTTCTTCTCTCCAAGTTTTTCCATATTCTCTAATTGCAGTGAAAATTGGATTGTTACCGTTTTTTTTCTCCGATGTATTAATGTCTACTTTATTACTTTTAATTAAGATGAGAGATGTTTTTGAAAGATTATGATATACAAGTGAAATATGTAGCGCATTAAATCCATCATTATTTAACCAATTAATATCCGCATCATTGTCAATCAGATATTTTACTATATCAATTTGTTCTTTAGAATCTTGATATTGCGATTGACAGCGTAGTGATTGAATTAAAATTGAACTTGGGTTTGAAAAGTCCGAATAGCTATTTATGTCAATATTATTAGTTTCAATTAACTCAATTACTTTATTTTTATTCGATTCATATAAGGCGCTAAATAATTCCTTTCCAATAGTATTTTCGGAGCTTTTAGAAGAAAAACTATTTTTAAATAATTTCATATTTTAATTGATCTATTACAGTGCAGCATTTAGTATAAAAAAAGCATAGGGCAGGTGATAAGCACTATCGTTTCAGTTTATTACTTAGCTAAATATAAATATTTTGCTTTTATTTTTTCTGCTATAGACGTCAAATTTTATAGTTGGCGGACTTTGTAAATAATCACAGACCTTCGATTAGGCGCGAATGTCCTATATTTTTTACCTCCGTTCTTCTCAAGCATCATAAGATGTATACTTTTACCGCAAGTAGCAGTTTTTGAGCCTATGCTATTGCAGCACAAATTACAAGAAATATTGACGTATGTTGGTCAAGGTATTTTAACTATTTTTGCGGCTGTCATGAAAGTATGTATTGCCGAAAAACCGAGTGTTGCCCGTGAAATTGCTACCGTATTAGGAGCAAATAAAAAATGCGATGGCTATTATGAAGGTAACGGCTATGCGGTAACCTATACTTTTGGCCATTTGTGCACCTTATTTGAACCAAATGATTACAAGCCGCATTGGAAAAGTTGGGACCTGAATAACCTGCCCATGCTTCCCGAGAAGTTTAAAACCAAAGTTGTAGCCAATTCGGGCATCCAAAAACAATTCAAGATTGTAAAAAAATTATTTGATTCCGCTAGCTTGGTCATCAACTGTGGGGATGCAGGGCAGGAGGGAGAGCTGATACAACGTTGGGTGATAGACCAAGCGGGATATAAGGGAGAAGTGCAGCGTTTATGGATTTCTTCTTTAACCACCGAGGCTATAAAAGAAGGGTTTGAAAAATTACAACCGTCTGCCCAATATGACAACTTATATTATGCAGGGTTTTCTAGAGCTATTGGTGATTGGCTTTTGGGCATGAATGCCACCCGATTGTATACCTTAAAACATGGGGGCTACAAACAAATGCTTTCGGTTGGGCGTGTGCAAACACCCACTTTAGCAATGCTGGTAAATCGGTTTAAAGAAATAGAAAATTTTAAACCACAACCGTATTGGGAATTACAAACCTTGTATCGGGAGACCTTATTTAGCTATGAAGAAGGGCGTTTTCTGAAAATGGAAGACGGAGAAAAGCTGGCAACTATTGTTAAAGAGCACGATTTTGAAATTGTCTCTACCACAAAAAAGGCCGGTAATGAATACGCACCCAAGCTATTTGATTTAACGGGTTTGCAGGTGCATTGCAATACCAAGTTTGGGTTTAGTGCAGACGAAACCTTAAAGATTGTTCAGAAACTATACGAGCAGAAAGTAGTGACCTACCCTAGAGTAGATACCACATTTTTGCCTAATGATGTCTACCCTAAAGTCCCTGGGATTCTTAAAAAACTGAATTCGTATGAGACCTTAACCGAACCGCTTCATGGAAAGAAATTAAAGAAAACGAAAAAGGTTTTTGATGATAGTAAGGTTACGGATCACCATGCGATTATACCAACAGGACAACAAATAAAATTACCTTACGCCCAGCAGCAGGTGTATGATAGTATTGTACGCCGTTTTATCGCTGTTTTTTATCCAGATTGTAAAGTTTCTAATACGACGGTACTTGGTAAGGCAGAAAAAGTAATGTTTAAAGCCACTGGAAAAGAAATTTTAGAAAAGGGGTGGCGTGTTGTTTTTGAAAAACCGGAGGCGAAAGCCACTACGGAGAAAGGGATGTTGCCTTCTTTTGTAAAAGGAGAAAAAGGTCCACATGAGCCTTCCTTTTTGGAGAAAGAAACCAAACCACCAAATCAGTTTACGGAAGCTACCTTATTGCGTGCTATGGAAACGGCAGGGAAGCAAGTAGATGATGATGAACTTCGGGAGTTGATGAAAGAAAATGGTATCGGCCGCCCTTCTACACGTGCCAATATTATTGAAACCTTATTTAGAAGAAAATATATAAAACGAAATAAAAAGCAAGTACTCCCAACGGTTACCGGTATTCAGTTAATTGATACCATCCAAAACGAAATGCTAAAATCTGCGGAGCTCACCGGTAAGTGGGAGAAGCAGTTAAAAGATATAGAAAAAGGGACTTTTAGTGCCGGTAGTTTTATCAAGCAGATGAAGCGAATGGTAGATCATCTGGTGTACGAGGTACGTAGTGAAACGAAGAAGGCGAATATTTCGGCAGTGAATAATAAACCGATAACAGCTCCTAAGAAAAAGGCGGTAAAGAAACCGGAAGGCTTAACCTCCGAGGCTTGTCCTAAATGTAAAAAAGGAACGATCCGCAAAGGGAAATCAGCTTATGGTTGTTCGGAGTTTAATAAGAGCTGCGATTTTGTAATGCCCTTTAAGTTTGAAGGTAAAACTATTTCAGAAAAACAGTTTATTAGACTATTTCAAAAAGGATCAACAGTAAATTTAAAAGGCTTTAAAATTAATGATGCTTTGGTGGAAGGCTTGCTTAGGTTCGATGAAAATTATAAGCTCAAATTAGAACCTAAAAAGGGTAAAGTAGCCGTAAAAAGTACTCCGGAAGATAATAGCTGTCCGAAATGCAACAGAGGCACCATTTTAAAAGGGAAGACCGCTTATGGCTGCAGTGACTACAAAACGGGTTGCGATTTTAGATTTAGTTTTGATGACATCCGAGAAAAAGCAAAAGGGCAGCCACTAACTAAAGAGTTGGTCTTTAAAATATTTAGAGAAAACTAAAGGGTTTGGTTTTAAGGCGCAAGTGAACGTAAAATAAGATACTCTAACTATGGCACAATCGCACGCTTCTTAAAATGGCTTATAATTCCAAAATTTACTAAGCCTAGTACTATTGAAACCGGGAAAAACATGATATTTCCCATCATCCCCATGAGTAGTGCTGCGGGGATATTCGTGAGGAATTCTGCTAAAGGCTCTTTAAGTAGCGCGGTAAAGAAACAACCTAGAAATATAATGGTTATGCAACTCAGAATAGAAAGAAGAATTAGTTTTAATTTTGAATAGGTTTCAAATTCGGAATAGTAGAAAAACAAACTGTAAAAGAGGATGCATGCCATAGACATTCCTCCCAGTAAGGGATAGTTTACAGTTGCTGTAAAAGAACTTTTGCCGCCTATAATCAAGATTCCGTTTCCAAGAACAAGATTGCTTATAAGAATGGTAAATGCTGTTTTTGTTCTAATGCTTTTTAACATATTGCCTGTGCGTGTGTGGGTACTATTTGTTTTTTAGGAGTTGTGCGATTTAGGTACGTGTTCTTATCTGACCGGTCACCTATTTTTCTGTAGTTTCCCCATCAATCAGCATCGCCAGTGGTGTGGTTTAGACGCTCTATAAACTTCTCTACATTAAACTTAATATCATCTTCGCCTATTTGGTCAAAAGGGTTTTCTAGATGCTCCTGAATGTTTTCTAAGCTTACAAGAATCATCGTGAGTAGAATAGGGATTACAAACTCTAAGCCCCAAGACATTTCTTCTGCTTTAAAGGCAAAATAAGGGCCATAGACAATTGGAAGTATTTTTATAAAAAGGGAGCTAAATGCGCGTAAGGTTCTGGGGGTTCTGTATTGGTAAATATGTTTGATAGATTCGAAGGAAACCATCATTTTTTGTAAATATTGATTGGTTCTGGAGCATTCTCCCGCAGATAAACCTTCTTCCCGCAATTCGTGTTTTATATACAATGAGAAATCAGAAAAGTTATCGTACACCTTTTTTTCGTTCTCTATTAAATTCGATTTTGAATCCGTAAACATGACTCTAAAATTATTGAAGAAGTCATAGATTAATGAAGACATTTTGGTCACATTCTCCGGTTTTGGGTGTGCAATCCAATCTCTAGACACAAAGTAGATAGCACGCAAATAACCTTTGATAGCGGCATATTCTTTTAACGCTGCTTCTCTTCTTTTATAGGCGCCACCAATAGAAAATACGATAGGAAAAATAATAGAGGTAGCTACTAAAGTAAGTGGAAACTCCGCTTCATATTTGTAATGAATACAGATTGCGGTAGAGATGACGGCTAAGCCAGAGATGATAACCGTTTGAAGGTTAACAATAAGAAGAAATCTTTTGATGTGGAGTTTCATGAATGGTAGTTAAATAAAAAGATGCGAAGCTATGAAAACTATTGGTATCGGTACTATGCTCTAACGAACGCGTAACAATGCTTTTAACACCAGGGTTCTAGTTAGCTTCTTAGATTTTTTTTAGTTCATTATTTTACGAGTTAGCACCAGAAACATCAGAGGGTAGTTGCCTATTAGTTCTGTCCATTTGTAGAAATGATAATAGGATCTTCTGGGAAAGAAGTCTGTAGGATTCCATTTTTTTCTTCCTTTATAAATTCTGAAGTTGTATTTTGATACCAGTGTAGACCATTGCCAATTGTTTTTTCTAAAAATAAGACCGTCTGTAGTTCCGCAATAAACGCGACAAAATCTGAATGCATATGTTTAAGAAAATGAGCTACATATGTAGTGGATGTAGTCTGTTTATTAAAATGAAATCTAATGCCTTTTTCTTTACAAACGGTAATTAATAAACTGGTATTTTCTATGGCTAAAATTAAAAAGGTTTGTGGCACTTCAGGCAAATCAGGTCTGTGAAATTTATGAATATCAGGTATCTTAAGTTTTAAGAGTAGATAGCCATAGACATAATTTTCATAGTCATTTATAAGCGCGTATATAGCATCTAGCTGTAGTTTGATAGGAGAATTATAAAAAGTTTTTTCAGCTTCTGACGGAAACCACATCGCAAACGTTGTTTCTTCCTGACTAAGAAGTCCTTGAAAATCTTTCTGTCCTACCAAAGAAAGGTTTTCTAGTTGAAAAGGTTCTAAACAACTTAAACTACTGTTTACATAGCTATAATCATAGGGGCTTATGAATAGTGCATTAGAATGCGTACCATTTTTTATGAATTTTTTGGCAGCATTAAATTTTCGAGCATCATTTTCATCGTAAAGTAGAAACAGGCTATACTTTTTTCCTTTTGCTTCAAAGCGTATAGAAGTATAAAAAGTACCTTCCTCGTAGAGTTTTGAATATGATCCGTGAGAGGTGTATGATATGAAATGCGTATTCATTGCCTCTTTTAACTAGGTCTCAATCGCTAACCTATCAAATACATCGGTTGCAGGAATGCCAGTACTCTGTGTGAATAATCTGCCAAGAAGCTTATGCTCAATATCCGGTAGCCCAAAATCTGATAGGTTGTTGTAATTGGTTCTTTTCTTAAATAAATTTTTAAAAAAACTCATGAATTGTAAGTGTAATAACCCGTTATGTAGGCACTGTAGCTATTACAGGAGACTATATTTAATAAAGATTACAATTTCTAATGCAAACGCAACAAATAGAAATACCTTAGCTTTTTGATGCGGCATTAATATAGCAGCAATAAGTGTAACCACCGGGACCACCAAGTTGGTGATTATTCTCAAAGGCCGTATGGAATACACATCTATAAATTCTAATAGGTTTATGACAAAATAGAATAAGCTTACGACCAAGCCAGAGCCTATAATGAGAAGAAATAAATTTACCACCTTATCTACGTCTACAGTATCTTGATTTTTTTGGGTGATTAATTTGGCGCCACATTTTTTGCAAAATAACGCCGATGGATCATTTTCTGTTGTACAAGCTAAACATTTCATGGGATAAGGTTTTATTAGTTTTTAGGATCTCTCCCATATTCGTTTGTTCCTCTTTCACCTTCTTGGAAGAGCAAAAAGAGTCCGTAAAAAGGAATTAACTGGTACCAACCGCTATTGCCTAAGTCATGGCAACGTTTGGCGGCTTGTGCGCATAGTATCCATATACATGGAATTAATAGAAGTAGAATAACGAGGCCAGCTCCGCCACTTCGTGTGCTTTCTACAACGAGAATCAATAAAAAGTAAAAGACTAAATACATCAGGATGGTAAGGCCATATTCTGTTCTCCTTATTCTGCCTTCAAAGGAGAACATGCGTTGAAACATGCCACTATTATCTAGCGTAGGATGATGAGCACGGTTAGAACGTTTGGGAATATATTTTACTTCTCCGCCATCAATAGGGCAAAAGGTAGTATCATCTGCATAGCTCTTGAAACACTTTACGCATCTAGGGGTTTTGTCTTCTGGAGTAAGTAACCGTTCTCCGTCTTTTTCGCAAAAAACGTATTCCTCGGAGTAAGTAGTTTGGCATAAGGGGCAGCTATTTACTTGAGCTATTGCAGGCTCTTTTTCAGTGGTTACTGCCACTGCTGTGCCACATACTTGGCAAAAACTAGCACCTTCGGTAATGAGCGTAGCACATTTTGTACAAATGTTTTTCATAGTTTTATTTCAGGTTGGTCGGTAAGGGTATAACGGTTATTGTGCTTATCTATTTTATAGCCTCTAATTTTAGGAGATATAATAGCCTGCTAGAAATAGCAGCATAAGGCCAAAACCTATGAATAGGGCTATTTTTGCTTTTTGATTGGGCGTTAATACCGCGGCAATTAATAGGGTTAGTGTAGGGATTAACGTCATAAATGACGATAGGTTAATTACATCATAGATGAAATCTAGTTCAAAAGTACTAATCACAAAGTAGCCTAGTTCTACAATTACAAAGGAGGCAATAACGGCAAGTAACAACCAAACGGTTTTGTTAGAACTAGCATCCGAAGCTTCATTTGAGGGATATAGCGGAGTGCCACAATTTCTACAATATTGGGCTTCTTCTGTGTTAAGAACACTACAGGCAGTACATTTCATATGTATTCTATTGGTTGATAAATTTAACCTTAGGTCTGTTTGGAGATATAGTTGCTTTGCTTATTATGAATAATAGCATACACGATAAATTGGCTAAGCAAGCCACCACCACTAATGCCCATAAGGCATAAGCTCTAGACGCTTAGAGGTAAAAGGTTTTATATACAACGGTTACTATCGAGATGTATTTTATTGTTTTTAAAAATTCATCGTAACCTAGAGAAACTATGGGTGTTTTTGAGAAGGATTCAGTCTTAAATTTTAAGACGTTTTAGTTACTTCTCTCGAAAGAAAATATAAATATTCTGTGGGTCTAAAGGGGTCCAGTCTGTACCTTGAAAAGTATGGGTGTCCCAATAAAAATTTGCAGTTATATTTTTTATTTTACTTAAATCACCATCGTAGGTACTCATGTTTGTATGATTACCGTCATAGGTTATACCAATAACTTCCCAATAGCCTCCTTTTGCACTTACTTTTTCTGTTAATGCAGTAATTGCGTTTTTTTCACTTTCTACGGTGCTACTCGTTATAAGTGTTTGCCATTGTTTTTCCATTGTAATTTCTGTTTTAGGTTTAAGCACAAAGAACCATAAGCAAAAGCCTATTAGGGCAAGTAAGGCAGTTAATACCATAGAAGTTTTCATTTTATTTGTTGTTTGGATAGGGTTTTCTCTAACCATTTTAAATAAACGGCATCGTGTCTTTTTTTAATTTGTTCGCCACCATTCATGATAGAATTAAAATCTTTTTCATGAGGAGTGCCTTCTTTGTATTCATCAGGTAAGCCTAACATGTGCCCAAATTCATGAACAATACCTCTTTGTTTTCCTCCGCCATTTTTCATCACGGTCGTAAAATCTTCGCTATCTAAATTTACCCTGCTTGTTATAGGGTTGACAGAGCTAGTACTAAAAGCGCCTTTCTTTATTTTTTTTACATGGACTTCCCAATGCTCTGTGATGGACCATCCGGTGGTAATAAATTCAAAACGAAAATCTATAAAAACCTTTTTGCCTTTGCTTAATTTTTTTAAGACTCTTTTATTGCCCCATTTAGAGTTTACCGTGCTTTCAAAGTCTTTTACAAATTTTGTTTTATCAAAGGCAGACCATACCATAGTTCCGCTATCTTCAAATATGACCTGAATTTTCATAAAAACAATTAAGGTCAAATGTTTTGTAGCATCCGATACCAAATAAAGGTCATAGGCATCATTTACTCCGCCACCTAGCCACCCTATACTTCCGGAAGTATAGTCCGTTTCTTTAGCTATTATTTTTTCTCCAGGCTTTAGTACATCCAAAATTATAGCGTCTTTTTTTAGTTGTAGAAAGAGAATGGTCACTTTCTTGAAAAATAAAGATATCAATTTATATCCCATTTTCTATAGCTGATATAAAAAAAAATCAGCATAAGAATTACATCTTATACTGATTTTTTAAAAACGTGCAGTTAGTTTATAATAAGCCTGCGCGCTCTAAAAGTGGTTCAATCTTAGGTGCTGCCCCGCGAAATTTTTTATACAATTCCATTGGGTTTTCTGTACCTCCTTTAGAAAGTACATGTTCTTTAAATTTAGTAGCCACTTCTTTATTGAAAATTCCTTTTTCTTTAAAGTAGGCAAAAGCATCAGCATCCAAAACTTCTGCCCATTTATAACTGTAATATCCGGAAGAATATCCGCCTTGAAAAATATGAGCAAAAGAAGTACTCATACAGGTATCTGGTGTGGCAGGGTATAGATCAGTTTCTTTAAATACCGTATCTTCTTGAGCCTTTACATCAGTAATAGTTGTAGGGTCCGTACCATGCCAAGACATATCTAACAAACCAAAACTTAGTTGTCTTAAGGTTTGCATGCCTTCTTGGAAGGTGGCAGAAGCTTTTATTTTCTCAACCAATTCCATCGGGATAACTTCTCCAGTTTCATAGTGTGTAGCAAAAAGTTCTAAAGCTTCTTTCTCATAACACCAGTTTTCTAGCACTTGACTAGGAAGTTCTACAAAATCCCAATACACAGAGGTACCCGATAATCCTGGATATACCGTATCTGCTAACATGCCGTGTAAACCGTGTCCAAATTCATGAAACAAGGTAGTTACCTCATTAAAGGTTAGTAAAGAAGGCTTGCTAGCGGTTGGTTTTGTGAAATTGCAAACGTTAGAAATATGCGGACGCACATTTTCTCCGTTTTCTACATATTGCGATTTAAAAGAAGTCATCCATGCGCCACCGCGCTTCCCAGCTCTAGGGTGAAAATCAGCATAAAAAATAGCCACTAATGTACGATCTTCATCATATATGCGATATGTTTTTACATCTTCATGGTATTTGTCAATATCAAAAACTTCTTCAAACTGTAAACCATATAATTTTTCAGCTACGGTAAAAACACCAGCAATTACATTTTCTAGTTTAAAGTAGGGCTTTAGCTTTTCATCGTCTAAATTGAAAAGCTTTTGTTTTAGCTTCTCAGAGTAGTACGCACCATCCCACTTTTCTAATTGGTCTATGCCATCCAACTCTTTTGCAAAATCTTCTAACTCTTTAAATTCTCTTTCGGCAGCAGGTTTTGCTTTCTCTAGCAGTTCATTTAAAAACTCTTGTACTTTTTCTGGTGTTTGTGCCATACGCTCTTCCAACACAAAATGAGCATGTGTTTTATAGCCTAATAAATTAGCGCGTTCATGACGTAGTTGCGCTATCTTCAGTACATTCTCTTGGTTGTCTAACTCATCATTATGGAAAGCTTTACTGCCAAAGGCAATCGATAGTTTTTTTCGAAGCGCTCTATTTTTGGCATATTTCATAAACGGAATATAGCTAGGGTAGTCTAAAGTAATCAACCAACCTTCAAGTTCTTTTGCTTTGGCCATTTGTGCCGCGGCTTCTTTCTCTCCTTCTGGGAGTCCGTCTAGATCTGTTTCATTCGTCAGATGCATTTGAAACTTATTCGTTTCTGCTAGGATGTTTTCTCCGAAGTTTAATTTTAATTTTGAAGAGGCTGCGTCTATTTCTCTTAGACGTTTCTTCTTATCTTCTGATAGATTAGCGCCATTGCGACTAAAACCTTTGTATTTTTTATCTAGAAGTGTCTGTTCTTCCGTCGTTAAATCTAAATTTTCTTTCTGATCATAAACTGCTTTTACACGTTTAAATAAATCTTCATTTAGAGTGATATCATTACCAAACTCAGAAAGAATAGGAGAGATTTCTTGGGCTATTTTCTGAATGTCTTCATTGGTTTCAGCAGAATTTAGATTGAAGAATACACTAGAAATACGATCTAATTGTTTGCCAGAATAATCTAGAGCAGCAATGGTATTTTTAAATGTTGGTGCTTCTGTGTTATGAGTGATAGCCTCTATTTCTGCACGAGCATCTGCTATAGCTTGTGTAAAAGCAGGCATAAAATGTTCGTTTTTTAATTCAGAAAATGGTGCGGTATCAAATGGGGATAATAATGGATTCATTGTATAGTTCTTAGTTATAGTCTTTGATAGTTAGTAGCTGAAAACATACGGGCCATAAAAAGGGCCAGTATGGGGCAACAAACAAGCGCTAACTATTTTTTATTTACAGATTTAGCGCCTTCAATTACTTTTAGTTTTAATCCTTCTTTATAAAGAATAATTTTATCTAATACACATTTATCTGAGCTACCGATAATTTGAGCAGCAAGAATACCAGCATTCTTTGCGCCGTTTAAGGCTACTGTGGCAACAGGAACGCCGCCAGGCATTTGTAAGATAGATAACACAGAATCCCAACCATCTATAGAGTTACTGCTTTTTACAGGAACACCAATAACGGGAAGGGGAGACATAGAAGCTACCATTCCAGGTAAATGAGCAGCACCACCAGCACCTGCAATAATCACAGTATACCCATTAAGGTGTGCGTTTTTACTGAAATCAAACAGTTTTTCAGGAGTACGGTGTGCAGAAACAATATCTACATCAACTTCTATATCAAAACCTTTTAAAATATCTATGGCATCTTGCATTACGGGCAGGTCACTTGTGCTCCCCATTACTACGGCTACTTTACTCATGTTATTTATTTTTTCGTGGTGATTTTATATTTGTCAGATCCCATTTCTAGTAAGATTTGATCTTTAAAATTATCAATTTCTTTTATAGGATAGGCCGACTTAAATTTCGTGATTTTATCATTTAACTTAAATTCATAATAATATAGTTTATTAGAAGATACCCCCATTACAAAATGATTGCTACCTTCTAAATGATAGGACAAAGTAATTTCGTCTTCTAGTTTTAAATGCTTAGCACCAAAATAGTCTGTTTCATCTAAATTTGAATTCGCTAAAGTACAAGCTTTCATGTCGTACTTTTTACTTTTCAAAAACGATCCTTTAAAAAGTAACCGATTGTTTACGTACATTTCTTTTGAAGGATATTTCAGAATTAATTCATAAGAGCCATACAATTCAATAGCACAATTTAGGGAGTCTACAAATGTGGTTTGAATGGTTTTATTTCGAATTTCGTTGATTAATTTATCGGTTGCAGTTTCGTCCAGTTTTTTTTGAGCGATTTCAAATCCGTGAGTTACTTTTAAACTTTTGTCCGAGAGCTGATCTAAGGAAACAGTCTCAAGCTGTTTTTTATCAAATAAAGGCGCTTTGTAAGTAATAGCTTTTTCTGATTCATTATGGAATCCAAAAATATTTCCTTCACGATCTATAACAAACTCAAGCTTGTCTATGTCAATAGTTTTCAATCGCTCTTTGCTCTTTTTTTTATAGATGATGAGCTCCTTCTTTGCGGCGGAATTATCTGTTTTGAAAAAAACATATTTCTCAGTATCCCTATAGTAATTAGGTTTATTTCCAATATTTTCTACCGTAAAGTCTTTTTTCAAGGCTTCTTCAAAAAACAACATTTCAGGGTGCTTGTCTTCTTCCGTTTTACAAGAAAACGTTACTAATAGCATTAAAATGATGCAGGCGTACTTCATATAAAAGTAGTAATCTGGTGCTGTATTATTTGCTAATCACTTTAATTGTTTCTTTTACTTGCTGCGCAATACGTCGTGCAACCGCAATATCTTTATTTACAATGGTCACATGCCCCATTTTTCTAAAAGGTCTTGTTTGCTTTTTACCATAAATATGCGGGGTAACCCCTTCAAGCTTTAAAATAGCTTCCATGTGTTCATACACAACATCACCACTATAGCCTTCTGATCCTACAAGGTTTACCATAATACCTGCAACTTTACTTGCGGTACTTCCTAGCGGAAGGTCTAAAATAGCCCGGATATGTTGCTCAAATTGGTTGGTGTAGCTAGCTTCAATACTGTAGTGTCCGCTATTATGTGGGCGAGGAGCAACCTCATTTATTAGTATTTCATCCTCGTGGGTCTGGAACATTTCTACGGCCAAGATGCCAATATGCTGCATTTTTTCTGACACTTGAAGTGCAATTTCTGTGGCTTTTTGCGCTACTTTGGCATCTATTCGCGCAGGGCAAATTACATACTCTACTTGGTTGGCTTCAGGATGAAACTCCATTTCTACCACCGGATAGGTAACTACGTCTCCAGAAGGGTTGCGAACCACAATAACGGCCAATTCATTTTTAAAAGGAATCATCTTTTCAGCAATGCATTCCCCTTTCGGTAAATTCTCAAGATCACTAAAAGTACGGACCACTTTTACGCCTTGTCCGTCGTACCCAAACTGTGCTGCTTTCCAAACAAAAGGAAATGAAATTCCGCCATTGTCAACACTGTCTTTAATTTCACTAGCATAAGCAAAGCGCGCGAATTCTGCGGTTGGAAGGTTATGGTCTTGATAAAAAAGCTTTTGTCTTGCTTTGTTTTGTATCGTTCTTAAAGTTTTTGAGGGAGGGTATACTTTTACCCCTTCGGATTCTAACTTTTCTAAGGCATCAAGATTTATATTTTCTATCTCAATAGTAAGCACATCTACCTGCTTACCAAAATTATAAACGGCATCAAAATCCATTAAATCACCCAGAACAAATTCATCACAAGCAATCTTAGAGGGCGCATCTTCTGTTGCTTCTAAAACCTTTGTATAGATATCAAATTTTCGGGTTTCATAAAGCAGCATTTTACCGAGCTGTCCGCCACCTAAAATTCCCAATTTAAAGTCAGATGAAAAATAATTATTTGATTCTTTGTTTGACATGGTCCTGTGTGAAATCTGAATGAATTACAAAAATACACCGATTTCTTAAAACCAACGAGCTTACAAGTAAAAAGAGAAATCAAAACGCTATATTTGTCACTTCAAAAAAAATAAGCGTGATACAGCTCCACGATAAACAATTCAAACCATTTTTAAGTCAGGCTCAGGTTTTGGCTGCCGTAAAGAACGTTGCAGATAAAATTGCGGCCGACTATAAAGACGAAACACCTTTATTTGTAGGGGTTTTGAATGGTTCGTTTATGTTTGTTTCAGATTTATTAAAAGAATACCAGTATCCTTGTGAAGTATCTTTCGTGAAATTAAGCTCCTATAGTGGCTTAACTTCTACAGGAATTGTAGAAACGCTCCTAGATCTTCCTGAAGATATCAGTGGTAAAAGTGTTATAATTCTTGAAGATATTATTGATACAGGCAGAACCTTAAAAGAACTAGTGCATTTGTTTTCGCAAACAAACGTGAAAGAGTTTAAGATAGCCACCTTGTTTCATAAACCATCTGTTTATAACGGCGAATATAAAATTGATTACATTGGCATGGAAATACCCGATAAATTTATTGTGGGGTACGGACTAGATTACAACGAATTAGGAAGAAATTTAAAAGAAGTATACCAATTAAACCAAAATACTATGATTAATCTTGTGTTATTCGGAAAACCTGGTGCTGGCAAGGGCACACAAGCAGAATTTTTAAAATCAGAATACAATTTAAAGCATATTTCTACAGGAGACGTTTTTCGATACAATATCAAGAATGGTACTGAACTAGGAGTTCTAGCCAAATCTTTTATTGATAAAGGAGATTTAGTGCCAGATGAGGTTACTATTAAAATGTTGCAAGATGAGGTAATCAAAAATGCAGATGCCAAAGGATTTATTTTTGATGGATTCCCAAGAACAACAGCTCAAGCAGAAGCTTTAGATGCTTTCTTGGATTCTAAAGACATGAAAATTAATGCGACTATTGCTTTAGAAGCAAATGATGAAATTTTGATTCAGCGTTTATTAGAGCGTGGTAAGGTTAGTGGTAGAGCAGATGATCAAGACGAGAGCAAAATTCGTAATCGTTTTGAAGAGTACAATTTAAAAACAGCACCCTTAATTTCTTATTATGAGGGTAAGAATAAATTTTTCAGTGTAAACGGAATTGGAGAAATTTCTGAAATTACGGAAAGATTAAAGAAAGTGATAGATACGCTTTAAGCGTAGGGCACGCGGTCTTATTTTTTTTGATGGATAGCTAAAATGAGCTACACACCTAATGCAAGTGAAACAAAATTTTTAACTGTTGAACGTTTTAAGTATTCTAGGTTAGAAACACAAGCGGTCATAGAAAAACTTAAAGCTGCCAATTTTGCAGATTTAGCCCTTTTAGATCAAATTGAAAAGGAAGATTTATTTTTAAAAATAAAGGCAAGAAGTTATCGTCGCTGCAAAGTGCAGTTTTTAGTTGCTATACCTATAATCTTTTTAGGGTTGGTTTTTAAAGATGAATTCAGTGTTTTTTATTTAACAACAGCAATAGCGACCTATTTTTTAATCAGTTCTTTTTTTGGACTACAATCCAATAAGATTTCAAAATTAGAAAAGAAGTATAGTACCAATAGTACACAAAATTATTAGAAAGAGATGACGGAAGGCAATTTTGTAGATTACGTAAAGATAAATTTAGAATCGGGTAAGGGCGGAAAAGGATCCGTGCATTTACATCGTGAAAAATTTATTACCAAGGGAGGTCCCGATGGTGGTGATGGTGGTCGTGGTGGTCATGTTATTGTAAGAGGAAGTAAAGATCTATGGACCCTTTTAAATTTTAAATTTAAAAGAAGTTTTAGAGCAGGACATGGAGGTCATGGTGCTAAAAGTAGAAGTACTGGAGCCGATGGTGAAGATGTTTACTTAGAAGTGCCATTAGGTACGGTTATCAAAGATGCAGACACAGAAGAAGTGCTGCTTGAAATTACAGAAGACGGGGAAGAACAAGTTTTAGTTCCTGGTGGTTTAGGGGGGCGTGGAAACTGGCATTTTAGAACTTCTACTAACCAAACGCCTAGATATGCGCAACCAGGTATTCCTGGGCAAGAGCTAGCCGTGATTATGGAATTAAAATTATTGGCGGATGTTGGTTTAGTGGGTTTTCCTAATGCAGGGAAATCTACCTTATTGTCTGTCTTGACAACAGCAAAACCAAAAATAGCCGATTACGAGTTTACGACATTAAAACCAAATTTAGGGATTGTAAAATACCGTGAATTTCAGAGTTTTGTAATGGCAGATATTCCTGGGATTATAGAAGGAGCTGCAGAAGGTAAAGGATTAGGCTATTATTTTTTAAGACATATAGAACGTAATTCTACCTTATTATTTCTGATTCCTGCAGATAGTAAGGATGTTAAGAATGAATATGAAATTCTTTTAGACGAACTCCGTAGGTACAATCCTGAGATGTTAGACAAAGAACGTTTAGTAGTCATTTCTAAAAGCGACATGCTGGACGATGAGTTAAAGAATGAGATGAAAAACGAGCTAGAAAGTCAAATAAAGGACGTGCCTTTTATGTTTATCTCGTCGGTAGCACAATTAGGTCTGGTAGAGTTGAAAGATAAGCTCTGGAAGATGCTAAACGATTAATTTATTTGGTTTTCTTATTTTTTAGGTATCTTAGTGTAAAGTAGTATATATGAAAAAGATAGGTTTTTTAATGGTCTTATTTTTTGTGGTTTCTTGTGCGGCCGTACGTGTAAATTATGATTACGATACTAAAACGGATTTTACGTCCTATACAACCTATAATTATTATCCTGATTTTGAATCGGGATTAAGTGGTCTTGATGAAAAACGAATTCTAGTACTCATAGATTCTACCATGCAAGCCAAAGGCATTCAACTTTCAGAAGAGCCAGATTTTTTTATCAATGTTCAAAGTAACGAATTTCAAGCTCCGCAAAGCAATAATGTTGGCGTAGGTTTGGGCGGTAATGGTAGGAATGTTGGTGGAGGTATCTCTATAGGACTTCCAGTTGGACAGCCAAAATTAGAACGCGAAATTCAAATTGATTTTGTAGACAGCCAGAAAGAATTTTTATTTTGGCAAGCAGTAAGCGCAAGCGGATTTAAAGAAAATGCGACTCCACAAGCGCGCGAGCAAAAACTGAGGCAAATTGTTGACAAAGTGTTTGATAAGTATCCGCCGAAAGCCAATTAAAGTTTTTTTCCTTCCTTAAGAAGCCATTTCTTTGCACGAAATACATTTTATGTTTTTTTTAGGTTTTTACCGAAGTCTTTTTCTAGATGCCTAACGTATCTATATAGTATTTCCCCCAACACCCCATTTCGGAGAAAAAAATAAACAATAATTTGTAGTAGCGGTAATATGTCGTTTTTTATGGTGAAGCGTGCGGAGTTTTATATTGAAAATAATAAAGTTGAAGTTTTTCATTCTTTATGGAAGCAATTTGTGCATCTAAATGGCAAGCGTGTTTCTGAAAAGTTTGGGTTTTTGCAGTCAGAGCATTATTTTAAACTTAATGGGAGCAATTATGATCTTAGATTAGCCCCTAACTTTATTAAGCCCGTAGCAAAAACCTTAAAGGTACATAAGAACAGTGTACCCGTAAATTTAGAAAACTCTATTGTACGCAGCTCTAGAACCTTATTGGTACTTGTAATAGCAGTAGGTATTTGGTTAGGGTTTATGATCGGTATAAATTTATATTCAGCTATCTGGGGTTAACAGTCCTATAATCCACTTACAACTTTAATTTTACCGTTCCCCATAATTTCAAATAATAGGGCGGCTTTCGTGTGTAGATTTGTTTTGAGAAAAAACGAATCTTCTCTTTTGTAACAAGTTAAATAGTTGTACTACAAATAGCTTAGAAGATTCAAAAAGCGTATTAATCTTTAATAACACACCGATGAAAAAAATTAACCACAAAATTAGTCTTATGCTACTCGTTGCTTTTACAGCACTAAGTATGCAAATTACCAAAGCCCAAGATGTCGTGGGCTCTTGGCAAGGAACACTAGCTGTTCAGGGCACAGAAATGCCACTAATCTTCAATATTTCCGAAAATGAGGGTATACTTAGTAGTACCATGGATAGTCCGTCTCAAGGCGCTACAGATATCCCTATGGATGAAACAACACTTGTGGATACAGAGCTTACTATTCATTTTAAGCAAGCAGGTATTAAGTATGTTGGAACTGTCGATGGCGTTAAAATTACTGGGATATTTTACCAGGCAGGAATGGAATTTCCTTTAATTTTGGAGAAAACAGAGAAAATGATTCCAGGAAATACGGCTTTACCCACTTCTGATGAAGCGTTAACAGCATTAGCACAAGCTGATAGCGGTAATTTTAAGTATTCAGTTTCAGATTATTTTGCAAAACCAAAAGCATCATCGTTTAATTATGCGCCTAATGGAAAGTATATTTCATACATGGAGAAAGATGATGATGGGAAACGTCATGTGTATGTAAAAGAAATTGCGACAGGGAAAATTACTAGAGCCATTGAAGAGAAAGATGAATTAATTAGAGGATACGGTTGGGTAAATAATAACCGATTGGTATACTTAATGGATCAAGGTGGTGATGAAAACTACCATTTATATGCTGCAGATTTAGACGGTGCAAACCAGAAAGATCTTACTCCTTTTGATGGCGTTAAAGCAAACTTTCTAGAACTTTTAAAAGAAGATAAGGATCATATTATCATTTCTTTAAATAAGAACAATCCTCAAATTTTTGATCCTTACAAAGTAAATATTGTTACAGGAGCATTAGAGCAATTGTACACCAATGAAGATGTAGCGAACCCAATTATGGGCTACAATTTTGATAAAGATGGAAACCTAAAAGCGTTTACGAAATTACGTGATGGCGTAGAACAAGATTTATATTATGCAAATGCAGCAGGTAAATTTGAAATTATCAATAGCTTAAACTGGAAAGATGCCTTCTCTATTCTTAGCTTTAATTATGCTTCTGAGAATGCAGATGATGCGTATGTGGTTTCTAACTTGAATAGCGATAAGTCAGAAATTATTTTATACGATTTTAAAGAGAAGAAAGAAATTAAAAAAGTATTTGCACATGATATGTATGATGTTTCTAACCTTTCCTTATCTAGAAAACGAAGTTATGAATTAGATTACTTTCAATATGAAGGTGAAAAATCTGTAATTGTACCGGTAAGTACTTATTACAAGAAGCTTCATAAGAAATTCGAAAAAGAATTTAAAGGAAAACAATTCGGAATTGCAGATGCTACGGATGATGAAAACAATTATCTGTTGTACGTAACAAGTGATAAGTTAGCAGGAGTTTATTATTCTTATGATGTAAAGAAAGACGAGTTTAAAATGGTGTACAATATCATGCCTCAATTAAAAGAGGAAGATATGGCCGATGTGCGTCCTATTACATTTAAAAGTAGAGATGGTCTTACCTTACATGGGTATATTACGATGCCAAAAGCTGCTTTACATGGAGAAAAAGTTCCTGTGATTGTGAATCCACATGGAGGTCCACAAGGCATACGTGATTCTTGGGGTTTTAATCCGGAAGCACAACTTTTTGCAAGTAGAGGCTATGCAACCTTACAGGTGAATTTTAGAATTTCTGGCGGATATGGTAAAAAGTTCTTAGAATCTGGTTTTAAGCAGATAGGTAGAAAAGCAATGGATGATGTAGAAGACGGATTAGCATATGTCATTGAACAGGGTTGGGTGGCTAAAGATAAAGCGGCCATTTACGGGGGAAGCCATGGTGGCTATGCCGTATTAAGAGGATTGACAAAAACACCTGAGTTATATGCTTGCGGGGTAGATTACGTAGGTGTTTCTAATATTTTTACATTTATGAATACGATGCCTCCTTACTGGAAGCCTTATGTGAAGATAATTAAAGAGATTTGGTATGATGAAGCAATTCCAGAAGAAAAGATAATCATGGAAGAAGTTTCTCCTGTATTTCATATTGATAAAATTAAGAAACCATTATTTGTGGTACAAGGTGCTAATGATCCTCGTGTAAATATAGATGAGTCAGATCAGATTGTTAGTGCGCTAAGAGCAAAAGGAGTAGATGTTCCCTATATGGTAAAGTATGATGAAGGGCATGGCTTTTCTAAAGAAGAAAACAGAATTGCTTTGTATGAAGCAATGCTAGGCTTCTATGCAAAACATTTAGGTCAGAAGTAAAAAAAACTAAAAATCAAAACGATAAAAAAAAAGGGAGCCAAATGGCTCCTTTTTTTATGCGTATTAATTTCTATAGGACTAGCGTAAATCGATTCGGTTTTAGAAAATCCCCGTTCGCTCTTGAAAAACTACCGTTGGTCATAAAGTAGTTTTAAATACTTGATAATCAATATATCTTTACCTCATAATAGAAAACAAATCATCAATCTTAAAAATAATCATCTTATGAAAAATTTAGTTTACACCTTCGGAATTATCGCTACAATGACCTTGTCTAATGTTGCAAGTGCACACGTACATCCAAATGATAAAAGTGCAAAAGTAGAAACTACGAGTATTAAAAATGTAGCACCAATAAGTATTGCTGTTGCACAGCGTGATCTAAGTACGGTACAGAAATTTATAGAATTTGGCGCCGATATAGAAGTTAAAACGGAAGTAAACGGGATGACCCCATTAATGTATGCGGCACGTTTTAATAATGTAGACATGATCAAATTATTATTGGACAATGGCGCAGATAAAGAAGCTGTTTCAAAAATGGGATTCACCGCTGCAAAATATGCTGAACTATCTGGAGCAAGCGCAGCTTCAGAATTATTAAAATAATAAAAAACAAAGCATCAATCAATCATCTAAAAGGGAGCCAAATGGCTCCTTTTTTTATGTGTATTAATTTCTATAGGACTAGCGTAAATCGATTCAGTTTTAGAAAATCCCCGTTCGCTCTTGAAAAACTACCGTTGGTCATAAAGTAGTTTTAAATACTTGATAATCACTATATCTTTACCTCATAATAGAAAACAAATCATCAATCTTAAAAATAATCATCTTATGAAAAATTTAGTTTACACCTTCGGAATTATCGCTACAATGACCTTGTCTAATGTTGCAAGTGCACACGTACATCCAAATGATAAAAGTGCAAAAGTAGAAACTACGAGTATTAAAAATGTAGCACCAATAAGTATTGCTGTTGCACAGCGTGATCTAAGTACGGTACAGAAATTTATAGAATTTGGCGCCGATATAGAAGTTAAAACGGAAGTAAACGGAATGACCCCATTAATGTATGCGGCACGTTTTAATAATGTAGACATGATCAAATTATTGTTGGACAATGGCGCAGACAAAGAAGCAGTTTCAAAAATGGGATTCACCGCTTCAAAATATGCAGAACTATCTGGAGCAAGCGCAGCTTCAGAATTTTTAAAATAATAAAGAACAAAACATCAATCAATCATCTAAAAGGAGCTAAATGGCTCCTTTTTTTATGCGTATTAATTTTCATAGGACTAGCGTAAATCGATTTGGTTTTAGATAATCCCCGTTCGCTCTTGGAAAACTACCGTTAGTCATAATGTATTTTTAAATACTTGATAATCAGTGTAAATTTATGTCAGATAATAATGACAATCAATAAAGTATACCCATATGAAAGTTTCCATTACGAGTACGAGTATCAAACAAAAAGAAATAGTAAAGACCTTAATTTTCGCAACTATTATTGGCGGTTTTTCGCTCTATAAATTAGGATATATGCTGGGACAACTGATCTATAATTTAGGCTACTAAGTATTAATTTCAAATACCATAAAATCAAATGAAAAATTACAGCATTATAAAAATGGATTCGTCCTGGTCTACAGAACAACTTAGAATAGATGTAGAGCGATTCGTGAATCAAAAATCACGTGAAGGCTATGAGATTACAACGGTAGCTTTTGGTGTAAATCTATGGTGGATGCCCACCGCATTTATAACTATTTGCAAATAGCCTACCGTTCGCTTATTCTAATTTACCGTTTGCCATAATTCACTTAGATATCCCCTTTAATAGATTTATTTTTAGGGTATAGAAATACAATAACCTTTAAAACCAATACTATGATCTCTTTAGTAAAATACATTTTAGAAATAGTTATTAATCTTATATTGCTTTAATAATTACTGTTTTAAGAAAAACAGGGTGTAAATTCACTTTACAATTTGGAATATATCGGGAATGGACAAGAAAAAACAAACACAGAATAAAAATCTAAAATACGTAGTATATACCTTAATTGGTATCGCTTTTTTTATTGCTGTGATTGGTGTGGTAAGTTTTATAGCACATGAATCAGGACATAGGGAGATAGGAAATATAGAGGCTTATAACGCTGGTAAAAGACTGGGGATAAGATTAGGAATATTGGTTAATTTTATTCTGAAAAGCGGATTTTTAATGGGTAGTTTCATTGCTATGGCTGCATCCTGGGAGAAAAACAAATCCATATCGAAAGCTATGCTGCACGCAGTTCTAAGTTGGGGGTATGTCGTTTATTATGCAATAACCAGAAAAACAATTTTAAATAACTAGCCGTCGTCTAGTGATTTATAATTTTATATGCTAAGAAATAATTAATGATTAAATTTTTAACTAAAAATCCTTTTTGGATCGTACAAATTATAGGCTGGTTTGTTTCCGGCTTTTTTGTGGCTTCTGTGAATAAAGCAGGAGCTAATGTTCAGGCCTTATTTTTTTTATTTGGGAGCATATTTATAGTAGGAATTTTTAGTACTTCTCTTCTAAGAGCTTATTTTAAAAAGTTTGTTTCCATGGATAAGGTTGGATTCAAGCAAATAGCACTTATACTATTGGGGACATTCTTAGCGACTATTTGTTGGTTTTTGTTAAATTATTGTTTTGGTTATCTCGTAGGTGTTTTAATGGATTCTGTAGAACTGAAATTAAAAAAAACACTATTAAAAGCACCTAATATTGGCTTTTTGATTTTTGTGTTAAATTGGTTTTTAATTATAATTTGGACCGTTTTATATTATGGTATAAAAATGTTGATGGATTATAATAGATCACGTATTGATAGGTTGCGATTACGTGATAAAATAAAGCAAGAACAGCTTAATATTTTAAAGGGGCATATAAATCCTGAGTTCATGTTTACGTCCTTAAATAATATTAAAGGGTTAATGTTGGAAGATGTTTCAGACTCTAGAAATAAACTTACACAGCTCGCAGAGTTGCTGCGGTATTCTTTAACTAAAAACAATATCAATACCGTTTTATTGGAGGAAGAGATTGTATATGTACATAATTTTATAGAGCTAGTTTTTATAGAAAACAAGACAGCATCCATTATAGAATGTCATTTAGAAGAAGCCACCAAAAAATTAGAAATTCCTCCAATGCTATTGCTCAATATGATAGAATTAGCTACGAAACACGGAGTATTACTTCATAATGTAAAAGGTGAGATTTTTATTCATTCTGAAAGAAGAGAAAATCAACTTTTTTTAACGGTAACCCATAGTGGAGCGAGTAGTCCAAAATCACAAAGGAAAGTATTAGAGAAAAGCATCCAGCAGCGGTTAAAATTGCTTTATAAAGAGGAGGCGCACTTCTCAAGAACTTTTAAAGAGGGGAATACGATACTAGAATTAGTGCTACCCATTATCGAAGAAAAAAACACAGAAGTATAATCCATGAAATTAACGAAGACAAATAAAGAGCTGCTTTTTTGGATCTTGCAAATTGTAGGCTGGTTGGGAGTAAATTCACTTATTCTTATGATTCCTTTTGGTTTTAGTAATACCTACATGCTATACAGCTTTGTAGTAGGAAGCGCAATTGGTATTGTAAGTACTTCAATTTTTAGACATTATTTAAATAATAATATTGACATTGAAGTATTTGGAAAAAGGAGTATTATAAATTTAGTGGTATCTTTTTTCGCCTGTAGTTTACTTTATTATTTTTTATTGTTTACCACAGAAGAAATTTATGAACTGTATATTGGAAGAACGGCAACGGAAATAAAATGGATTAAAGAAAATATAGGTTTTCTATCTGCAGTATTTAATACTATGATTACTGTTTTCGGGTGGACTATAATTTATTTTGCGATTAAATTTGTAATAAACGCCAACAAAAATAGATTAGAAAGTTTAGAGCTTAATGCCACACTGCGGGAAGCACAATTAAATACACTAAAGGGACAGGTAAATCCGCACTTTATGTTCAATAGCCTTAATAATATTAGAGGTTTAATGTTAGAAGACGTAAGCAAATCTCGAGAGATGATTACCAAGCTTTCTGAAATGCTTCAATATGCATTATCTAAAAATACTGTAGATGCTATTGCTTTAAGTGAAGAAGTAGATATGGTTGATAATTACATCGCTTTAGCCAAAATACAAATGGAAGACAGGCTGCTTTATGAAAAAGAAATAGCAGCAGAAAGTTTAACTATTATGATTCCTCCAATGATTATACAATTACTGGTTGAAAATGCAGCAAAACATGGGATCTCTAACCTAAAAAATGGAGGTAAAATTCTTTTACAAACTATAGTTACGGCTTCTGAGTTGCAAATTGTTGTAAAAAATACAGGAAAGCTAAGTATCAGTGAAAACTCAACTAAATTAGGATTAAAAAATATACGACAACGTCTACGATTGCTCTATGGCCCTAAAGGTCAGTTTACACTCGAAGAGATAGAAAACGAAGTTGTTGCCACTATAAAAATACCGACCGCATGAAAAAAATAAAAACTGTAATTGTAGAAGATTCTCGTTTGGCTCGTAATGAAATAAAGGAACTCTTAAAACAACATCCTGAATTGGAGCTTGTGGGGGAGGCTGAAAATGTAGATGAAGGTTTTGAACTAATCAACGCAACTAAACCCGACTTACTTCTTTTAGATATTAATATGCCGGAAAAAGATGGCTTTGAATTGTTAGAGATGTTAGACGAGGTTCCGATTACCGTATTTACCACAGCATTTGATGAGTATGCCATTAAATCTTTTGAATACAACGCCTTAGATTATTTATTAAAGCCGATAAATGACAAACGTTTTTCTCAAGCAATAGATAAGGTGAAAATTAAAATAGAAGGAGCTAGTAGTGATGAAACACCTGCGAACACAGAGCGCCTAACAGAAAGTAGTCAGATATTTATTAAAGACGGTGAAAAATGCTGGTTGGTTAAAATAGGGGATATTTTATTGATTGAAATTGTGGGGAATTATTCTCGCGTTTATTTTCAAGACCAAAAGCCAATGCTCTATAAATCTTTAAATCAAGTAGAAGAAAAATTGCCTGTAGAAAACTTTTTTAGGGTAAATCGACAGCAGATTATCAATATGAATCACATTAAAAATGTGGTGCCTTGGTTCAATGGTAAACTAAAGTTAAGCATGAATAACGGAGAAGAGGTGGAAGTATCTAGAAGACAATCCTACATCTTTAAAGACCGTATGAGCTTTTAGCAGCACTAAAATTATATTTATGAGTTCTAGCGAATATTGACCAATTAAATGACCAGAAATGAATTTAGCGAAAAAAACTTCAGAAAAACTCCAAGGAGAATTAAAAGTAATGAAAGTTATAACACGAGCACTTATAGGTGTTCTGGGAGCTCTCTTTCTATTTTGTGTATATGGCTTATTGACCAATGAAGATAATACCTTTTTTATTTCTATGATTGTTGTCCCAATAGCTTTAGGCGCAATTATTCCTTTGAATTACGCTGAAATGTAAAAAATAAAAACCCAACTGGAATCTCAAAAATCAACAGATTTGAATTCAAATTTGCAGGTTTAAGTGTAATTGAGCTTTTAATAGTTTTATGCTTACTTTTAGAAACAATAACTAGGAAAATTTACCGATGAAAAATAGAATAGTATTAATAGCACTAGTGTTGCTGAGTTTTCTTTCGAACGCTCAAAATAGTAAAGAAGTTTCTCAAGAATGGATAGCGATCAGTCAGTTTTTAGATGTTACAGTTGAGAAGGATACGAAATTTAAATTAATAGGATTTGCAAAGGCAGATTTAGTTGATGATAAGGCAATGGCAGCCCTTTGGGCAAGAGTTGATAATGAAGGTGGTGAATTAGGTTTCTTTGATAATATGGGAGACCGGCCTATACGCTTAAACGAATGGAAATCTTATACCATTGAAGGTGTTTTAACCAAAGACGCTAGAACCTTAAATTTTGGAGCCTTGTGTTACGGAAATGGTACTTATCTTTTTGATGAATTTCAGTTGTTCATAGAGAATTCTAAAGGAGTTTTGGCGCCAGTAACTATAGATAATTCAAGTTTTGAAAATAGCGTATCCAATGGTATAGTTCCTAAATGGAGTCAAGGTATCGGTAGCGGAAAAGTAGTCAAAGTAAAAGAATTTGAAATAAGCTCAAGCGATGATGCTGCAAAAGGTAAGAAATCTGTGAAGCTAGTGGGAGCGGGGATAGAACTTTCTGTAGCTACTATAGGCAATGTAGAAGGGGCGTCTCCTCAAATCGGTTCCATGATTTCTATGTTAGAAGATTTAAAATCTAGGGTAGAAAGTAGAGTAAAAAATATGTCACCCTATGAACTTGATCATCTGCACGATGAAAAAGCAAATAGAATAGGGGCTTTAATTATGCATTTGGCAGCAGCAGAAAAGTATTATCAGGTATTTACTTTTGAGGGTCGTGGTTTTAATGAAGAAGAAAATGAAATGTGGTTGGATGCTTTAAATTTGGGAGCTGCCGCTCGAGATAAATACAAAGGGCATGAAGTGCAGTACTATTTAGATATCTATAATCAGGTACGGGCAGAAACAATTGCAGAACTTAAAAAGAGAGATGATAAATGGTTTGAAGAAATACAGCCAAGTTCAGATATAAGCAATCACTATTGTTGGTTTCATGTGATGGAACATCAATCTAGTCATTTAGGGCAAATACTTTTTTTAGCGAAACGTATACCGCCAGAAGTAGAACTAACGATTCCTGAGCCAATAAAAGATTAGTCTAATGAATAAAAAGTATTGACTTCAAAAAAATACACATTCATTTAAAATTTCATATTAAGAAATATGCTAATTGGTTGGGCAGGTGCAGTACTTTTTATTTTGTCATACTTATTACTAAGTATAGGTAGATTATCATCTAAGTCTAAAGTGTATCATACTTTAAATATACTTGGCGCCATTTGTTTGGTTATAAACGGTTTTATGCTGCGAGATGTTCCGAATATTGTCGTTAATCTAATTTGGGGGTTAATAGGAATATATGCTGTTATCAAAATTGTTAAGTAGTTTCATGCTAATCCATAAAATCAAGAATATTTAACGCATACTTAATATAAACCAGTTCTTTTTTCTTGTAATCTTCCGTGTTTTCGTTAAAAGTCCCTAAATAATAATAGGCACCATCAATTAAAGCAAATATGATTTCTGTGATTTCATGGATATCTTGGTTGCAGATTATACCGTTCTCTTTTGCCTCTATAAGTTTTGTAGCTAAAACGGTATGCAGTGCTTGCAGATAGCTTTTAAAGCTGTCGTTAAAATCTTTTTTTCTATAAATTAAAGCGTAACAACTGTAAAAAACACCATCGTCAAAATATTTATTCCAATTTCTTGAAAAAAGAGAGGTTATTAGATTGTGAAGTTTTTGTTTGGTATCTATAATGCCATTTTCATCGTTTTGAACAATATTTAAATGTTGTTCCAGTATAAACTCATTCAACCCAATTAGAAGTTCGTCCTTGGTTTTGAAATAGTGCATAATTAAGCCATTACTTATGCTTAAATCCTCGGCAACTTTGGCAATTGAGGTATTTTCCAGGCCAATCTCTTTTGCTACTTTATAGAATGCTTTTATTATTTCTTTTCGTCTAGCTACAGACACACTTTTTCTTCCCATGTAAGATTTTTATTTAGACAAATGTAACATATTAAGATAATTAGGGCTTTCTGTAGTCCATTACAAATTAACATTTAATTAAAGTTTTATTAATTGAACGTTCATTCAATTAATAATTTATAAAAATACTTTTGACGCAGATTTTAGTGTAACCAATTAAACCTAAAAAATGCGACCACAAGTAAAATACATTTTATTTTTTTCATTGTTAGTAACACAAATACTAGTTGCGCAGCATCATGAAAATTCAGGTAGGAATAAGAAAGTTGTTTTTGTAATTGTAGATGGTATAGCTACAGATATGCTTCAAAAAGCACCAACCCCTTACTTAGATAGTATTTCAGCTATTGGTAGTTATTCTAAAGCCTATGTAGGCGGTAAGAAAGATGATTACTCAGAAACACCAACAATTTCTGCAGTTGGCTATAATAGCTTGCTTACAGGGACTTGGGTTAATAAGCACAATGTGTACGGCAACAGTATTAAGGCGCCAAATTATAATTACCCAACAATTTTCCAGGTTTTTAAAGAGCAATACCCAAATAAAAAAACAGCAATTTTTTCTACGTGGTTAGACAATAGAACAAAATTGATTGAAGGTATTGGTCCAGATAAAAATGTAACCCTAGACTATGCTTTTGATGGGTTTGAACTAGATACAATTAAATATCCGCATGATGCCTTACGTCAGTATATAAAAAATATTGATAAGCTTGTTGCAGAAGAAGCGGCAAGATACATTAAAACAGAGGCGCCAGATTTATCGTGGGTGTATTTGGAATATTCTGATGATGTTGGTCATGGATTGGGCGATAGTCCACAACTAGACCTGGCTATTACATATGAAGATAATTTGGTCGGCAAAATATGGAATGCTGTAAAAGAGCGTGAAGCTAACTTTAATGAAGATTGGTTACTTGTTGTAACTACAGATCATGGCCGAAGCCCAAAAGATGGCCGTCATCATGGCGGGCAAACAGATCGAGAGCGTGCAACATGGGTTGTTACGAATGAAAAAAATACAAACAACTTTTTTAAAAATGAGCTTGTTGCAATTACAGATATCTATCCAACGATGTTGCGCTTTCTAAATATTGAGGTATCAAAAGAGGTAGGCTATGAAATAGATGGAACACCACTCATTGGCCCTGTAGATGCTTTTGATTTAACGGCAAGTAAAGAGAATGATAACCTAGTCCTCCGTTGGAAAAATGCTAGTAAAAGTGGGGAAAAAGGAACCTTTTATATCTCGGAGACCAATGAATTTAAAGAGGGTAAAAAAGATACTTATAAAAAAGTGGCTAATGTGAGTTTGGCTAATGAAGAGACTACGCTATCGCTTAAAAAGCTTAATAGCAAGATGTTAAAAATAGTGTTAGAAACTCCAAATAATGTGCTTAATACTTGGTACATCGATAATAACTAAAACCAATTTAACTTAACATTAAAAGAAAATGAATTTTAAAATTACGCTAGTTCTAGTACTGTTTGTATCCTATTTTGGATATGGACAACAACCGATTAAAGGCACGGTTGTAGATGAAAATAGTATACCTCTAATGGGGGTAAGTATTGTAGTAGCCAATTCGGCAAACGGGACAACGACAGATTTTGATGGTAATTATAAAATCAACGCCACTAAAGGAGATATACTTGTATTTTCTTCCATGGGTTTTAAAACCGAGCAAGTTACGGTCGCAGATGCAACTATTGTACGTGTTACCCTAGTTGAAGATGCCGCGGCATTAGAAGAAGTTGTCGTAACAGCATTAGGAATAAAAAGAGAAAAAAAGGCACTAGGATATGCTGTACAAGAGGTAAAGGGGGCTTCTTTAGAAAAAGCAAAAGAACCAAATTTAATCAATTCCTTAACCGGTAAAGTTGCAGGCTTAAATATTAAAAACTCAACTGATTTATTTCAGAGTCCAGAAATTAGCTTAAGAGGCGCCAAACCTTTAGTGGTTATTGATGGTATTCCTGATAGATTTGCTGATATTTGGAAAATTAATTCTGATGATGTGGAAAGCATAAGTGTACTTAAAGGAGCTACAGCATCTGCACTCTATGGATCTGTTGGTAGAAATGGGGCAATCATGATTACCACTAAAAAAGGAGAAAAGGGTAGGCTAACAGTAACAATAAATAGTTCCGTACTTTTTCAGCCTTCTTTCACTAAAGTTCCAGATGTACAAACGGTTTATGGAAACGGAAATCAAGGGCAATATGCTTATAGTAATGGATTAGGTAGTGGTTCTGAAGGTGGCGGATGGATCTGGGGTCCCAAAGTAGATCAATTAGACCCATCTACACCTAGTGGTTTTTTTGAGACAACTCAGTACAACAGCCCGACGGACGCTGCAGGTAATTTAATTCCTATCCCGTTTACTTCAAGGGGAAAAAACAACATTAAAGACTTTTTTCAAACTGGGTCAATACAAACCAATAATGTAAGTGTAAACTGGGGTAATGATAAAGCTAGTTACAGAATGTCTGTTTCTAATGTCTATCAAAAAGGTATTGTGCCAAACACAGATTTAGGAAATACATCATTCACAGTAGGGGGCACTTTAAATCCTTCGGATAATTTTAAAGTTAGTTCTAGCTTAACTTATAACAAGCAATACACAGATAACTTTCCAGAAGTTGGTTATGGACCCACTAATTATTTATATAACTTACTTTTATGGACAGGTGTAGATGTAGATGTAAAAGATTTACGAAATTATTGGCGAGAAGGTCAAGAAGGGTATCAGCAAAGGCATTTTAATGTATCTTACTATAACAATCCTTATTTTCAAGCGTATGAATACGAGCGCGGATATGATAAAGACAATGTCTTTGGGAATGTTGCTTTTGAGTTTAATATAACACCAGAGCTTAGTATTAAAAGTACAAGTGGAATAAATGTTTATAGTCTAAATAGAACGTACAAAGAGCCAAAAAGTTATATTGGTTACGGGAATAAATCATTAGGTAATTTTACAAATTCGGATAGTCGTTATTTTGATATTATATCCGATTTGGGCTTAAAGTACGAAAAGAGTTTTTCTGACAATTTTAGCCTGAAAAGTGAGGTAGCCTACTCTAATTATTTTCGTAAATCAACTATAGCAAGTACACAAACAGATGGTTTAAATATTCCAGGCTTTTATAACTTGGCAAATAATGCAGGTGCAAGCTATATTGCTACTAATAGAGAAGAAAAGGATGCCATAAAAAGTGTGTATGGTTTTATAGATTTGTCTTTTTACAATGCATTTTATGTATCTATTACTGGTAGAAATGATAAGGTCTCTACCTTACCAAAAGAAAATAATTCATTCTTTTATCCATCCGTTTCTGGTTCCTTAGTGTTATCAAGTCTTTTTACAATGCCAAACGCTATTAGTTTTGCAAAGTTAAGAGGTTCTTGGTCTAGGGTGTCCGAAGGGAAAATCGGAGAAGAAACAGATCCTTATGCCTACATTCAGGCTTACGATAAAGGAACTACTTGGAATGGCAACACTTCTGCAGCCTTTGGGACAAGTTTATTAGCGCCAGGTCTAGAACCCGAAACCTCAGACACTTGGGAAGTTGGAGCTAATATTAGATGGTTTAACAATAGAGTAGGTTTAGATGTAGCGTATTTTGAAGCAACTGATTATAATAATTTAATTTATAGTCCGATTTCTGATGCTACGGGCTACGAAAGTATTTTACTAAATGGCGATGAATTTAAGCGTAAAGGCCTTGAATTTGTATTAGATGCGAAGCCAATTGAAACAGCAAATTTCAGCTGGAATATGCTTTTGAACTTCAGTAAGTTTAGAAGATTTCAAGAAGAAATTTATGGAGATAGAGAACAGACGGAAGGGTTTATAAAAGTAGGTGAGCGTACTGATAGAATCTATGCAGATGTGTATCAAACAAACACAGAAGGAGAAGTTATTTTCGAAAATGGTTTTCCAGTAAATGACCCTTATCAAAGATATATAGGTGAAGACGATCCAGATTGGACTTATGGAATTTCCAATTCCTTGAGCTATAAAAATCTTAATTTATCCTTCTTATTTGATGGTAGAATTGGGGGGTTAATTTACTCTACCACCAATCAAAAAATGTGGTGGGGAGGTAAACATAAAGGTACAGTGAATCAATTTAGAGACGATGCTAACAGTGGCGTAAGTTCTTATGTTGCACCGGGTGTTAAAGTTGTTGGTGGTGCTGTTTCTTATGATGTGAATGGTGTAATCACTAGTGATACCAGAACCTATGCGCCAAATGATGTGGCTGTTAATTACATCAATTTTATGCAAACCACTAGTAACGGTCATAATACGAATTACCATTATTACAAAGAGTCATTTGTAAAGTTAAGAGAAGTAACACTTACGTATAATTTTCCTAAGAAAGCATTAGTTAACACCCCAATACATGAGTTTAGCTTGTCATTAATTGGTCGTAATCTTTGGTTGAATTCAACGGTGCCAAACATAGATCCTGATTCAGGAGTAGACGCTTTACAAGCACCATCTACAAGAAATATAGGTTTAAACTTAAACGTAAAATTTTAAATAAAAAATAAAATGAAAAATTATAGTATATACATTTTATGTGCACTCTTCTTTACGGTAAGTTGTACCAAAATAGAAGATTTACAAGATGATCCTAATAGAGCAACTTCTGTTAGTCCAGATTTATTACTAACTAATATCGAAACAAAAGCATTTGATAATGTGAGTTTAAATAGCGCTTTGGCTAGTAGATATTTAACATTTACGGACGGTATTAATGAAAATCAATATTACAACTGGCAACAAGCTTCATTTGCTAATTATGATAACATTAAGCAAGTACATAAAATGATTGAAGAAAGTGAAAAAGCAGAAACAGAAGTCTATTCAATTTTAGCAAAATTCTTTAATTCTTATTTTATAACGGAGCTAACTATGGTTTTCGGAGAAGTTCCTTATAGCGAGACTTTAGCCACAGAAGAAGAAAATTATACACCTGTTTATGATACACAAGAAGCTATTTTTCTGAAAGTTTTAAATGATTTGAATGATGCCTCTAATGCACTAGCAACAAACGAAGAGCTTATATTAGGAGATGTTATATATGATGGTGATAAAACAAAATGGCGTAAATTAATTAATACGTACTATTTAAGAGTATTGTTAATGTTGTCCAACAAAACGGACGTAGCCTCTTTGAATGTTATAGGAAGATTCCAGGAAATTTTAGAGAACCCAACTAAATATCCTTTGTTTGATTCTAATGAGGACAATGGCGCATTGGTATATGTAAACATTCAAGATAACAGATATCCTCTGTTTAATAATAACGAGTTACAGACTGCATATTATTTAGAAGAGTCTTTTGTAGACAGGCTCAAAGATTTGGAAGATCCAAGGTTGTTTGTTTTTGCGGAAAAAACACCTGCAGCTGCTGCTTTAGCAGATGATGATTTTAATGCTTATGATGGTTTATATGGAAGTGCTATTTTTAGTGATAATGCAGCTAAAGCGGTTGCAGGAAATGCCTCTAGAATAGCTCCTCGGTTTTACAATGATGCTATAAACGAGCCTAGTCTGTTAATTGGCTATTCAGAGTTACAATTTATTCTAGCAGAAGCGGTAGCAAGAAGTTGGATTTCTGGTGATGCGGCATCATACTATAATGAAGGTATAAAAGCGTCAATGAACTTTTATGGTATTTCAGAGGTATCTGCTTACTTAGCGAAGTCCGAAGTTCAATTAACTAGTGCTAATGCTATGGCACGTATCGCGACACAAAAGCATATAGCGTTATTTTTAAATACCGGATGGCAAATGTTTTATGAGCAACGAAGAACAGGATATCCTGAATTTAATGTAGATGGTGGTGGAACTTTAAATGAGGGTAGAATACCCAAAAGATGGTTGTATCCTGCCAATGAAGCCACAAATAATGCAGCAAGTTTAAAAGCTGCAATTAATAGACAGTTTACCTCCGGGGATGATATTAACTCCTTAATGTGGCTTCTAAAATAGCCTTGTTCAAATAGTATGAAGCCAGAAAAATCCAGCACATGAGTGTGCTGGGTTTTTTGTGCTTTACGTTTTAATAGATTACTTTCTTTTAGCCCGTACAATATAGGTGGCGATAATAGCACCATTGTATTTTAGGTGAACGTCATATAAGCCTACTTTCGTAAACTTATGAGAAATGCTATATTCCGAATCTTGCTGGGAAAATTTAGTGTCTATGGTGTGCGTAGCATAACCATTTCCAATTACTAGGACTAGATCTGCTGGATCTAATCTTTCAGCACTGGAAAATTTAAATTGAACGCTTTCATTTTTAATAATTTCCGTTTCTAGTGCTAACGGGAATTCTGGATTGATGGAAAAGTTAAATGCATTTTTATATACTATAGGACCAGAAATAAAGCTTTCAAAGCTTGGGATGTCTTTCAATAAAGACCATTTTTTTTCTAAAGGATAATGGTTTCGTATAAACAAACTTGGTTCTGCCAAGAAATAACCATCGTGGTATTCAAATTGAAATTCAGGATACCCTTCATTAAAAACTATTTGTCCAGCAGACCAAGTGGCATCACATAAATACCATTTTCCATTCAGTTGGACGCTATTCCAAGAGTGGTTAGGGAGGCTTTCCAACGTTAATGGTAATGTTGGTGTACGACTATGGCCATCAATAATCTCACATGGTATTTCTGCTAAGCTAGCCATCTCACGAACCAAATACGCATAACCTGTACAAGCAGTCTTTTTGTTACTAACAAGCTGTTCAAAGACCTTAGGAGCATAGTCTTGATTCCATACTAAGAACGCGGTACGATCTTTTTCTATTTTACTTCTCTTACTTTTTGTTTTTGCATAAGAATTGTAGTCATTTTCAATATTGGTACTTATCCAAGTATATATCGCTCTAAATTTCTCTACGTCTGTGTGTAAATTTGTAGTTAGGTTATGAACAAGTATAGGAACACTTTTTAAACTAGCTCCTTTGTATTGATAGGCAACACTATCTGCTTTAGAAAAATCTATGGCATTAAATGCTGAGCGTTGCCCATAGCTTATGCTTGCGCATAAAATAAAAATAAGATAGGCATACCTCATTAGTTAAAAATAGAACCAATTTTCTGAGCAATGTTTCTTTTTGGCTGGTATACTCCTTCGATAGAAATATCTCCCATAAGTTCTATATCTGCCGAATCAAAAAGTATAGAAATTTCAATGGTATCTGTTTCACTTTTTACGATGGTATAACTCTGAGTATCATACCCTACATAGCTAAAGACAAGAACATCACCTTCAGATAGGCGCCTGCTGAATTCAAAATTACCATCAAAATCGGTAGACACTCCCTCATTCGTTCCTTTTAGAACAACAGAGACGCCAGGCAATGGTAAATTTTCTTGATCTACCACAAGACCTTTTACCTTGTATTTGTTGCTTTGAGTTGTGTTGGTAGTAGCTTCCGGATTTGAAACTAATGCTGTTTGTACACTAGTGCTTAATGCTTCATCTTGTGCGTTAACGCTAGATATGGCACATAATGATAATAATGAGAAGCTCATAGCGCCGATACTTTTAGTTAAAAAATTAAAAGGGGAAACGTTTGAATTTGTCATTTGTAAATCATTTAATTGCGAGGTTTTAAATCGGCCGCAAGTGCTGTTTGTTGCAGTACATAAATAGTTTAATATTTCGCTTTTAGACATGGTTGTAAAATCGATTACTTCCTTTTCACAAGAGCCGCAAAAACCACCTTTATCGGTGGTACTAAAAGTACTAAATTTCTCTGAACATGGTTTCTTTATGGATACGCTAATTGAATTTTTCATATGTTTTGGTTTTAATTAGATACCTCTAAGGTATAGGAATACTAAAGCTTATAAAACCAACAATGAGGCTACACAGCTACTGAATGCGTAAACTCACCTTTTTGGTGAGTTTACCTTTTTCATTCTAATTAGTTGGTATCAATTTTTACGCGTACGCCTTCGCTATGACTGCTAAATTCTGGTGCATACATACTTTGTATCGTTGTAATACCATTACTGAAATTTCCAGCATTGTTTACACGTAAATCATATTCAAAGACATACACTCCTTTTGGTAAAAAATCAAAAAAGAAATTAGTGCTAGCATCTTTGGTACTTTCATAGTACCCTAAACCATCTTGCCATTTGTATTGAGAAAATACATTGATGGGTTCAAAACCAGCGGCACGCATATCTTTCATATGAATAAATTCCATATCCCGGTCTGATCGTAATTCAATACGTACGCGCACTAAATCGCCCACAGATAATTTGGTGTTCGCTGTAATTTCAGAAATCTTCTCTCCCGTAGCTGTATTCTTTTTTAAGAACAACTTCTTTTTTAATTTCAATGGAGTTTCTGCTGAGATAATTTTATCGAGGTCTTCAAAATATTGCCAGTAAAGGGCACCCCAAGCAATTCCATCTCCTTTTTTGCTAATTTGAACTTCGGCCATTTTTGGTGTAATTTCAGACTTGTTCCATGAAGTTTTATAGTAGCCAGTACCCGCTTCTACTTTTACACCTTCTAATTTTTCCGGAGCTATTTTTTCTCCACCAACAAGTACTTCTACGGTATTGGTTACTGCTAGCCAATCACTACCTTGTAATAGTAAAGCATATACAGCTTCTGTAGTAGCCTTTGTAGTTTTCCACTGGTTGGTCTGTTTATTTTTTAGTAACCAGATTTTTAAATTATCTATAGTCGTTACATCATTCTGGATTTCAGAGAAAGCTTCAATCAGTAAGGCTTGAGTTTCAATAGGCGCCTGGTACCAATACCATGAATTGGTATTTTCTTTCCAATACATTCCTAATTCGTCACTAGAAATACTATTCTCTTCTAGGTGTCGTATTATTTTGGTAGCAATAGCTTTATCCTCCATTCGGTGCATAATTAATGCTAGCATTCCTTTACTATATAAATTTCTGTTCTTCCAATAGTTCTGAATTTGTCCCTTGTAATATGCGGTAACCTCATCAACTTTTTTAGAGGTTTTTATATCCTTAAAGAACGAACGCATGTAGAGGTATTGTACTTGAGAATGACTCAGATGATCTTTGTTAATGTCCTTAGTATGATTTTTCATATACTCATATTCAGCAACAAAGGCATTATCTAAATAAGAAATTGCTTTTTTTATCATGGCGCTTTTTTCTTTCCCCGTTTCAGAAGAAATGATAAGCTTATCTAAATGGCCAAGACCTGTAATGATATGTTGTGTGATGTATCTGTTTTCACGACCGCCAGCGAACCAAGACCAAGCACCATTAGACATTTGGTTTTGTGCTAATTTACTAAATGCGCTTTCTTGAGATGCTCTCATTTTATTTAGATCAAAAAGCAATGCAATGCGTTTCTTTTGCTCTGTTTCTGATTGCGCATCACGTAACCAAGGGGTTTCTTGAATTAAGAGCGATTTTAACTCTTCATTCTTTTCTAAATTACTAAGCAAAGCATCAGCGTTTGCCCATTGATTAAATACCTCCTGAATTTTAGGATTGCTATTAGCAATATGGCTCGCTAAAGTGTTTGCATAATAACGGGCAAATGTTTGTTCATTACATTCATAGGGGTATTCCATTAAGTACGGCAAAGCTTGCACCGCATACCACGCAGGGTTTGAGGTAATCTCTAAAGTAAGTTTATGATTACTCAGTGTTTTTGAGGTGTTGTTCTTTAATTTATCTAAGCTAAAAGTTTTTGATTGGTTGCTTCTTACCCACATAGGTAAAGATTCTGTTACTAACATTCTATTAGAAAGTACAGGCCACATATTTTGTTCTCCATCACTAAAATCTCCTGCTTTTGCTAGAATTTTATAAGACACCGCTTGCAATCCTTCAGGAACAGTTATGGTCCAAGATACTTGTGTGTTTCCGGTGGCGTCTACTGAAAATTCTTGCTGTGCATCTTTTGTAATATCTGTAGTAATATCAGCATTTGATATGGCATCGATTAAGATAATTTTGGCTTGCCCTGTTAGATTTTTCTCTGTTAGATTAGAAACTTTAGAACTCACAACGATTTGATCACCTTCCCGTAAAAATCGTGGCGCATTTGGCAGTACCATTAATTCTTTCTGAGTAACCGTAGTGAATTGAGCTGTGGCCGTTTCTAGATTCTTAGTATGTGCAAGCAGTTGTAATTTCCATTGTGTTAATGCTTCTGGCGTGGTAAAACTAAAAGAGACATTTCCTTCTTTATCTGTTTGCAATTGTGGGAAGAAAAAGGCTGTTTCTTGTAAATTTTTACGAATTTGAACTTCCCCAAATTCGGAGTCAGGCTGTTTTACGCTTGGGCTACCAGGAACAGCATCGTTTTCTTTATTTTCTATTGGGGCAGCGTTTGATTCCATTGCCATTTCTGCAACTCCAGCGCTATCTTCCATCTCACTCATGATTTCCATGGTCGGAGCAGATTTACTCATCATTTTTCGAGATAAATAACCAGATGAACGGTTATTGTATCCTAGGTTTAAATCAAACCATTTGAAGGTATCGTAATACTGAGAAACAGGAACGTAATTGGTATCAAATTGCCAGTAAGACCTAAAAGATTTAATTCCAAAACTACCGTTAGCATTACTACGTTGGTAAGCATAATAACTATGCTTGTACAGTGGGTTAAAACCCCAAGAGTGTCCTTTAAATGCATCTAAAGAGGCATCATACATACTTGCTAAAAGTTCTGCGGCTACTTTATCTCCTTTAGGTCCTTTTATTTTAAACGACCACGTTTCATCAGTCCCAGGTTTTATCTTATCTCTAAACGTTACGGTTTCAATTTGTAAATCGGTTACAGGATAAGGTACAGGAACTATAACATTTCCTGATGCATAAGAATTAAATGCCGCATAGGAATAATTGATGGCAAAACCACCTAAATCTTTCGCATCAATTGGTATTGTAAATGATTTTTTATTTTCTGATAAATGAATAATTTTTGTGTCAACTATCTTATACTCTTTTTCAATGGTCAGCGTCACATACAAATCTTTGGCGGCAGTTTGTAAAGTGATTTTTGCATTATCGCCAATTTCATAATTTGGTTTGTCTGTAGCAATACTAAAAATTTGTTGATCTGCTAAGCTTTTATCATCAGAGCTATAGACTGCAGTTTGTACTTTTTCTTCTACTAGTTGACCAAATTTATCGGTAGAGGCTAATTCTATACGGTACTTCCCAGATTGCCATTTTTTGAGGTTAGGCAAACTAACTTCGTTTGTTTTGCTCGTATTGAATTGAGTTTCCCACAGCAAGTCTGCATTTTCCCATGTATTGGAATCATACTCACTATCATAAGCATCATGTGGGTATAATGACTTAAATTTTTCTTTTCCAAAATAATCATAGTCCGGCGCAGCCCATGGTCTAGGTCTTAATACGGCAGAAGGTGCTTGTAACTTGTATATTTTTAAGGTCCCTGAAGATGCAACCGTTTTGCCATTAAGATTAGTGGTATATAAGGCTAGCTTGTTTTCACTGGCATTTTTATCTAGTCTAGCAGCCACAGCAATAGTTGCGTTTAAAGCATGGTAGCCTACATTTACAGTGGTGGCGGTACTATGTGTTTCACCATTAATATCTGTAATGTCTGCCGTAACTTCGTAACTAAACGTAGGTAAATTTTTTGCAGAAGTACTGTGGTCTACAATAGCTTTAAAATCTAATTCAAAATTACCAGAGGCATCCGTAGTGGTTTCACCAAAAGCTATTTCTTGTGGCGTATAGTTTTGGTAAGAACGGTACCAGTAATACCATCTAGGATAATATACAGCACGTTTTACACGGTAGGTAACTTTTGCATCTGAAATTGCACTTCCTGCATAGGCCATTGCTTTTCCATGTACTTTAATCATATCATTTACCCGGTATGTTTCGGTAATAGGGTTAAAGTGTGCTTCAAATTTTGGACGTTTGTATTCTTCTACAGAAAAGTTAGTACTGCCATTTAATCCATATGTGCTATTACTGGTCTGCAGACTAAAATTTCCTGTTAAGCCATTAGAGGGTAAAATAAATTCTCCAGAAAAAGAGCCATATTCATTGGTTTTAAAATTCTGGCTACTTACCTCTTGGTAATTAGCATCAAGCAATTTAACCGTAACGTCTGTGGCTGTAACAATAGATTTTTCCGAGTCAGAATCTGCTACAGCTATTCCTTTAAAAAATAAAGGTTGTCCCGGTCTATAAATACTTCTATCGGTGAAAAGAAATGTATTATATGTGGTGTGCTTCTCATTATTTCTGGAATAATTATGGTTGATATAAAATCCGGTAAAATAAGCAACTTCATCATCTGTCGTAACTTTTATACGTACATCTGTCCAATAGTCCTTAGATTTTTCAAAGGTTATATTTCCGTTTTCATCAGATGTGTATGTTTTATTAAGGTATTTGTTATCATAATTAATTCGGTATGTAAAACGTACTTGTGCATTAGAAATAGGTGCGCCGTTGTTTCTGTTTATCACTTGAAAACTATTGTTTCCGTTCAATTGATTCTCGCTAAGCACTAGATCGGTCACGTTTAATGCGCTATACGCAAAAGAATTTTGGTCGAGTTTATTATCCTTTGCCACTAGTAAATAATAGCCATTCCCTAAAGAGGGGATATCTATTTCTATAGCATGATTTTGGTAGTCGTTTTCATTTTTAAGGCTGGCCTCCCAATTTTTAGCTGGCTTTAGTTTTTTTATGATCGCTGCTTTGTCTTCAATTTTATAAGCGTCTTCGAGTGCCTGAAACTGATCCCGATCTATTTTATACGCGGTAACGGATAAGGCATCAATATTCTTGTAATTGATTAATAGACGAGAGGTTTTATTTGTAGGAATATATTCTTCGTTGGTTAAATGTATACGCTTGCTAAGAATGGTTGTTTTAAGATTTTGACTTTTTAGCGCACCTAAGTTTTTTGGATGTTTTTTTATAAGTATATCACACAATGATAATGCCTCTTTATTTTTCCAGCGGTGTTCCTCATTTGTATTGGCTTGGTAGGTGTTGGCTAACTCGGCATAGTAGGCAGCAATTTCGAATTGATATAAACTCCAATTCTCATGGTCTTTGATATGTTCAGCAGAATTCTGTAAAATGTTCAGGTAGAAATCGCCAACATTTGAAAAAATAGCATTATTCTTTATGAAGTGTAAGCGTTCTATATCAATAGTTACATAGGCATCGGATGTTTTGTCAGTGCTGTGAAACTGCAATAACTCTTGATATAGTTGCAATGCTTTTGCTTGAAGCGAAGTTTTATCCGTAGTACTAATTTTATGATGTATAAATTGATAGCTTTCACATAAAACCTCAGAATCATCTATTTCAAATTTATCAGCAGGTCTTGTAATACTATTTTCATCGGTCTTATAAAAAGTTAAAGCAGTGTGCGCTAATAAATCATATAAAGTAGGCCTAAGTTTATCTGAACCGTCTTGAGAGTTTAAGAGCACTTCAAATTCAGATACAGGAATTTTTTTGAGTGTTTCGCTATTCCCTAAGGAAGCGTCAAAATGAATTGCTATCTCATAGAATAGGGTATTTAAATCCCAAGTTCTAAAATCTGTAGTATCTACTTTCGCTTCGGTTTCTGTACGGTTGTAAAATTGATACCTGTTTTGTTGGTAATACTGCCAGTAAAGGTTAGCTAAATAGCTTTCGAGTATATTTTTAGTAGGCGTTGTTGCTTTTTCAATTTCAGATTTAAACTCCGAAATAATTTTTAGTTGCGCATCTTCCTCTAAGGTTAATGAGTATTTGCTTGAAAATAAAAGCGATTTGACAACCTGAGCATTATTGCTCTCTTTCTTGGCCTTTTCGGAAATCGAACTAACTACACTAAGAGCAGATTTTGTAAGTCCTCCTTGTTCTAATTGTGCTACCTTTTTCCAAAGCGTTTCAAACGAATCTTTGTTTCCTTGCGCTTCTGCCATATGTGAGAATAAAATAATCAATACAAATACTGTTGCTTGTTTCATAATATGAATGTTGAATGGCAAATATGCCACTTGGTAAATTTAGGTACAATAAGCGTTGAGTGAAACCCTGCTTTCAGTGAGTTAAGGTTATTAAAACGTAAACAATTAAAATTTCAATTTAAGTCTTAACCTATAGTGATTTTAACAAACCGCCATCAATAGGAATGGAAGTTCCTGTAATATAGGCCGCATTGTCTGATGCTAAAAAAGCAACCAAATAGCCATATTCTTCTGGTTTTCCAATTCGTTGTAGAGATACCTTTGCCTCCATTTGGTTGCGTACTTCTTCCTCTGAAATTTTTAATTCTTTTGCCTTTGTGGCATTCAGTTGTGCAATGCGGTTGGTATCAAAATATCCCGTTAAAATATTATTAACGGTAATTTGATAAGGACCAACATCTGTCGCTAAAGATTTCCCCCAAGTGACTACAGCGGCCCTAATGGTATTAGAAAGTGCCAAATAGGAGAGGGGTTCTTTTACTGAAACGGAAGCGATATTTATGATACGTCCCCATTTATTTTTTATCATGTTTTTTAGCGCAAGCTCTGTCGTGAATACTGTGGTTTTAAACAGAAGATCAAAAGCAGCCTGATAATCTGTTATATTCTTTTCCAAGGTATTTCCTGCGCTGGGGCCTTGGGTATTATTTACGAGAATATCTATAGTATTGCTGTTAAAATAGCTTTCTAGTTGAAGTGCGTAGGCTTTAAAATCAGTATAATCTACAAGCAGGTATTGATGTGTCTGCCCTTCTGCTGTAGGAAGATTGGCAATGATGTTTTTTAATTTAGCTTCGCTTCTAGAGACTAAAGTTACACTGGCACCACTCGCCGCAAGTTGCATTGCTATTGCTTTACCAATGCCATCACTACTACCCCCAATGAGGGCTTTTTTACCTTTTAGGGAAATATTCATGTATTACGATTTTAGGGGTTTCTCCCTTTTTGGGAGTTCAGGAGTTTATTTGTACTCTTCTCTAGTGGGACTAAATACATCCATTAATTTGCAAGCGGTTAACGCTTTACCACTATGTGGAATATAAGCGCCAATTACGACTAATTCTCCGGGGGTATATACTTTAGTCTTGCCGTTGAGGGTAAACTCAAACTCGCCTTCTAAAACCTGCATTACTTGTTCATTTACATGAGAGTGTTCAGGAACTACAGCCCCTTTCTCTACCTCCCAAAAAGCCAAGCTCATATTTTTAGTATGGACCAATTTACCGTGATAACCGGGAATAATCTCTTTGGCAGGAATTTCAGCTAACTTTATATCCATTGCTTTAAAATTTACCTTAAAGATAAAAGAAACAATCGATTATAATTTCAAATAGAGCGCCTTTTTATTCCCATTTTACGATTACAAATTCACACCTTCTATTTAATTCATGCTCTTCCTCGGAACAAGCATCATCTGTAGCACATGCTATAATAGGTTGTGATTCCCCGAAGCCTTTTGCAATGATTCTTTCTGCTGCAATTCCTTTTTCTAGTAAATATGTCTTTACACTATTGGCTCTTTTTTGAGACAGTTCTTTATTATAATTGTTATTTCCACGGCGGTCTGTATGCGAACCAATCTCAATGGTGATACTTGGATTATTTTTCATAGTCGCTACCACCGTTTCTAAACGTTCTCTGGTTTCTCTGCGCAAGTACCACATGCTGTAATCAAAGTTTATAGCTTCCGTTTTGATAACGGTTCTATTTTTTTCTTTCACGATTGCCTTTTCGGTGTGGATGGTTTTGATAATATTCTCAGCTTTCTCTTTCTCTGCCTTTTCTTTATGTTGTTTTTCTTGTACAGCTAAAGCTTCAGCGGCTTCTTTTTCTTCTTTCAATTTTTTCTCTTGTGCTGTTTTTGCTTTTTCTAGCGCTTTCTTCTCTTTTTCTTGAAGTGCAATACGTGCTACTTTTTCTTTTTCAACAGTAGCATATAAGGTTAGCGAAGCATCTATTTCTGCGTTCCGTTCTTTGGTGGTTCTTAGCACTTTAAAATTATCTTCGTACTGTTCTTTTTTAGCTTCAATGCGGTACTGCATCTCACATTTTACCGCAAATGAAAACGTGGCATCTTCCTTTGTAATTACTTGAGCTATTTCATGATGATCAATATCAAGAAGGCGTACGGTACTAAACGGAAGGAGTTGTTTGGTAGTTCTGTCTGTCACCACTCCAGTTATAACTTGCGCACAAGCTTCAATTTTTAAAGGTTTTGTAATCGTAAAGGAATAGATATCATCGCTTCCTTTTCCTTCTGGTCTGTTGGAGGCAAAGAAGCCTCTGTCTTCATTTTGAAAATAGCTAAAGTCATCATAACTACTATTCACAGGATACCCGACATTGTCTGGTTTCTGAAATTGATTGGTGTCTTTTTTTGAAATGAAAATATCTAGTAGGCCAAATCCTGGATGTCCGTTTGAAGAAAAGTATAGGTTGTCATTTTGATCGACAAAAGGAAACTGCTCTTTTTTATCCGTATTAATTAAACTTCCAAGGTTCTCTGGTTCCGTATAGACATCATTTTCTTGAATAGTTACTTTATAAATATCAAAGGAACCAAAACCACCACTTCTGTCTGAAGCAAAATACAAAGTTTTCTCATCACTACTAAGGCTTGGATGTTCATTAGAAAAATTATCACTATTAAAAGGTAGCGCTGTAATATTGCTCCATACACTATCTATGCGTGTAGCACGATATATTTTTAGGTTAGATACTTTTTTAGCATCAGTTTTCTTTTTCCCCTTAATAAAGTTATTACGTGTAAAATAAAGGGTGTTTCTGTCTTTTGTGATGGCAAAGGTGCCTTCATGCATTTTAGTATTTATGGCAGTAGAAAAACTTTTACTAATGCTATCGCCATACAGTAATTCACTGATAGGATGTTGGTATAAGTCCAAATAGTTCTGATTGTTCCATCGGTAAATTTTGTTCGCCTTTTTTTTCGATGCCGTATATATAATTTGGTCATCTACTTGTACAGCTCCAAATTCAGAGTTTGTAGTGTTTAATGCTAAATTTTCAATTGAAAATCGCAATCCTATTGCTTGTATATTTTCTAAATAGTTAAAATCTGACTTTAATTTCGCTACTTGCTCCGCGTCTTTTTTTGCTTGGTAGTACTCCATTAGTACTTCAAAAGATTTATTTAGTTCTCCTGTAGCTTTTAAAGATTCGCTGTATTTAAAGAAGTATGATTCATGGAGTGTCTCGCCATAAATTGAAGTCAGATAGGCATACCACTTTGCTGCTTGTGGCATTTGATAGGTATTGTAATAGCTATCAGCAAGATTTTTTATTACTAGCGTGCTTTTATTTGTAGCTGCAATTTCTTCGTATAGCGGAATAGCTTCACTATAAAAAGCTCGGTCAAAATAGGTGTTAGCACGGTTCAATTTATCTTGAGCTGAAGCAGAAAAGATATTGAAGAGTACTATTATTACTAAAAGGAGTGTCGTTTTTTTCATAGCTTTTTAGTAAAATCTAGGGGATTTATCATAGCCTTTTTTCAAGCCTAATAGGTCCAAATTAAATAGAATGAAAATTTCATGAGATCCAGAACTAAATTCTCCTAGATTTGATAAAGTGTAATCATAAGCGTAACCAGCCCTAACGCCTGATAATATTTGAATGTTAAACATGGCACTAACAGCATCGTCTAAGCGATACGCTAGGCCAGCTTCCAACGTATCGTTAAATAGCGCATTAACAGAAAAATCTACAGACAGCGGTGTGTTATTTACAGCTTTTAGTAAGGTTGATGGTTTAATTTTAATAGAAGAGTTGAGTTCGTATACATACCCTGCCGTAATAAAAACATGAGCTTCTTCTGATCCGATAGTGCTAATACCATCTTTGTTCTCTATATGTTTAGAATTCAATAGATTGGGAATGGAAATACCCGAGTAAAATTTATCTTTATGGTAAAAAGCGCCTATACCAATATTAGGAAATGTACTGTTTATATTGTCATTAAAGGCCGCATCGTCTTGTAGTTCAGGAAGTCTAAATCCATTAAAATTTGTGGTATAATTGGTAATTCCTGCTTTTAAACCTAGCGAAAGATCACTCTTTTCATTGAGTTTAAGGCTGTACGCAAAATCTGCATAGATATTATTTTCTTTTGCGGCACCATCGCCAATATCATCAGAGATAAATGAGATACCTGTTTCTATTTTTTCTGATAAAGCAGCATGTGCAAAAAATGTGAGCGTTTTAGGGGCCCCTACAACGGAGTTCCATTGTGATCTGTATAGAGTTCCAAAATTAATTAAGCCTGTATCATTAGTAGTATAGGCAGGGTTAATAACACTCATGTTGTACATGTATTGGGTGTATTGTGGATCTTGCTGACTCATCCCCATAAAGGGTATTAATAAGAGTAAGAGTAGATATAAGGAGTATTTTTTCATGCTAATGGTTTTGAAGGAAATAATGGTATTTGGCATAGTTTATCGGTTGAGGTATAACCTCCCTTGTTTAGGCTCAAAACCTTCTTTGTTATAATGTATGATGTAAAAATATACTCCATTTGGCGCGATACTATTCCCTTTGATGGAACCGTCCCATGCAGGGTTTTGAATGTTCCCCATGAAAAGAGTTCTGCCATACCTATTTTTTATTTCTAGCTGAAACTCCGGAAATATTTTTTCAATGTTGGGTATAAAATAACGGTCGTTTCTAGCATCTCCATTAGGTGAGAATCCGTCAGGAATGAAGAAGTCATAATCTTCTGGATTACATGCAGATAAATCTATAGTGATTGGTGTTCTAATAGGAGCTATACATCTGGTATCTTCATTGTAATTTTCTGCATAGTACATAGCATTAGGTACTAGTAGCGTAGCTTCATTTATAGGCGAAGTGCTTTCCAAAGAGTCATACCATCTAATTTCATAATTTTCAAAAGCCGCTAAGTTGTTTAGATCTGAAATGGTAGGCTTGTCTAAGCCACAAATATCAAATTCAGTATTAGTCAAAGAAATTGGTGTAACCGTAAAAACGGTAGGGCTTAGTATAAGTCGTTCATTACTTCTACAGCCTTGGCTATTTTCTGATGCAGCAAAATAAGATATGCCATCTTCTAGAAGCGTAGTAGCTGGTAATAAATTTCCATTTACAGGGGCGTCAAACCAAGCAATTGCTATCTCATCAGTGTTAATATCTACAGATGCTAGGGTTGCAGCATCTCCTCCACAGAAAAATGGAGTAGCATTGGTGGTTGTAGGGGTAGTAGGTGCTGTAAGTGATACTAAAACACGCAGTCTTTGTGTACCTTCACAGTTATTTTCATTATTTATAGTGCTGATAAAATAAGCTACATTGTGAGCCAGTGGGGTGCTAATACTAAGAATATCAGTACTTGTTTCCGTGGCATAAAATAAAGGGTCACCAGAGGCGGTAAAAGCAAGGTCTTCTAGTGTAGGGCCGTTGGTATCGTATTCGCTTAGACAAAAAGTTTGATTGCTTTCTCCTATAGGGATATCTGGTATGCCTTTTATGGCAAAATTTTCTGTTTCTTCATGCTCAAAAATAGTCCTACATGGCGTAGTGTCATTTTGAATGCTTCGTACGCTTATGGTATAATTACCTTGCTCTAATGGGGCAACATCAACTTGATAATCTGCAGTTCCACCAGTAAAGGCAATCGTATTATTAATAACAACAGCACCTGTGTTTTGTTCAATTACATCATAAGTTACATTATAAATGCCATCAGGTAAAACAGGAGCAGCTACCAGCACATTTATTTCTGTGGCATTACAAGAATTATCTACCTGTAAGGTTAGTGTAATTGCATCTGGCGTGGCAATCACATTAAACAACGTCTGTAAATTACAGGTAACATCTAGGATATTATCAATAGTGACTATTACTTCATGTTCTCCATCCTCACCTGTATGTTCAGCAGCAATTTCAAAAGTAGCAGCTCCTTCAGAAAAAGGTAGGTTTTCTATGGTTTCTGTAGTTGTTCCGCCATCGGGAGCTGTAAGTGTATACGTGACGGTATGCGGACTGTTGGTTAAGTTCGCAGTAGTATCAAGAATATTTAAAATTTGTACAGGAATAGTGGTGTCTTGGCAGGCTTCTGCAATTTGTATTTGTGAATTAGAAACAAGAAAGGTGGTCTCCGAAACATCAATAGTAGTACAAACACTGCGCAAGGGTAAAAAGCCAGTAATGGAGCTAATGCTTACGGTGTTATATACATTGGTAGAAACAAGCGAAGGATTTACATCAAAGCTTCCAACGCCATTAGTTAATGTGATAATTACTTCTGCAGTTCTTTCGAGGGCATCAGCGGGGTCCACTAGATATTCCATTTGATATCTTCCATTGGGTAGAAGCGTACTATCATAAGTAATATCGATGGTATACGGGTTGCCAATACAATAGTTAAGGCTTTCTAAGCTGCCAGATAATGTGGGAAGGATGCTAATTTCTACTGTAGAAAATTGTTCATCACACACAGGGTGCGTAGGATAAACGGTGTAATCGAAATTATAGATGCCATATCCAAAATTATCTCTGATCTCCTCTACATTTATGGTATTATCAGAAAGATCTGTTAGTTGACCTGTTCCAGATTCAGACCAAGTTCCGTTAGCATCTTCTGCAGCTAGATAACTGTTTAAGTTCAAATTTCTATAGGCCGATAAATCATCAGTGACGCAAACAGCTAGTGCTAATCCTGTTCCTGGGTTAGGTGAAGGGTGTACTTCTAAAATAACGGTAGATTGCTCTGACGGACAAGTAGCTACAGCAGCTACGGTATATGTAAACTCATATACTCCCGGACCCGCTCCAAAAGCATTGAAAATATTTCGTTCTAAAAAGTTTACGGCCTCTGGAGTTACCGCCTCCCATAGTCCATTAAAATCTTGAATTTTATCGGCAACTTCACTCCCTAAGAAGCGATGCATATTTACTTCTATTTCATTGCTACATGCATTGGCGCTACCATCTATATTGTCTTCTCCTGAGTAGCCTCCTAAGTTAATAGTAACACTGGCAGATTCACCACAAGCATCATTGGTATACGTAAATGTATGGGTACCCGAATTTAAAATTTTCCAAAGGTTTACAATTCCTGTAGTTTTATCAAAAGCATAAAAATTTGCCGGATTTGACGTAGACCAAATACCTCCGGTAAGTGGTGTGTCATTAAGGGCATCAAATAAATCGAAACTTTGAAGCGATGGATCTTGATCTTTATTGCAAATTGTTAGTAAAGCATCTGACCCCGCGCAGCCTGTTTGGGCTTGAGAAAAAGAATGCACTCCAAAAAAAATAATAAACAATAAAAAAAATGGGATACGATCCATTTTGTTTTGATTGGTCATAAACGGTGGTTAGGTTGTGAACATCAAAAATATCTGATACTTGTTAAATAAAGGCCATTATTGTTGTGAAAATGTAAGAAATAGTCTACTAAATACCGTTTAAGTGACATTTAAACTAGAAAATTTTCAATTTAAACGGACATATATATACTAATCTTATATAGAATCAGGTTTGAAAATAGCGATTGCTATTCCTATCTTTACCGCATAATTTTACTTTCATGAATATACATTTTATTGCTATCGGCGGTAGCGCCATGCATAATCTTGCATTAGCATTAAACCATAAAGGATATATAGTAACCGGTAGTGATGATGTTATCTTTGAACCTTCTAAGAGCCGTTTAGCAGTAGAAGGGTTATTGCCAGAAAACTTTGGTTGGTTTTCAGAGAAGATCACCTCTAATTTAGATGCTGTAATTTTAGGCATGCATGCCAAAGCAGATAATCCTGAGTTGCTAAAAGCGCAGGAATTAGGGCTTGAAATTTTTTCATATCCTGAGTTTTTGTACGAGCAGTCAAAAAATAAAACAAGAGTTGTGATTGGCGGTAGTCATGGGAAAACAACAATAACCTCTATGATATTACACGTGCTAAACTATCATAATCGTGATGTAGATTATATGGTAGGAGCACAATTAGACGGTTTTGATCGTATGGTGCACTTGACGGAAGAGAATGATTTTATAATTTTAGAGGGCGATGAGTATTTGTCTTCACCAATAGATAGACGCCCAAAATTTCATTTATACAAACCTAATATTGCGTTATTAAGCGGAATCGCATGGGACCACATTAATGTATTTCCTACGTTTGATACGTATGTTGAGCAATTCCAAATTTTTGTAGATAGCATTGTAAAAGGAGGGAGTATTACGTATAATGCAGAGGACGAAAATGTTGTTAAAGTGGTAGAAGCTTCAGAAAATGCCATTCGTAAATTACCGTACCATACGCCTGAATATAGTGTAGAAAACGGACAAACATTATTAGATACTCCAGAGGGCCCTATGCCTATAGAGGTTTTTGGAAAACATAATTTGAGTAATTTGGCAGGAGCAAAGTGGATTTGTCAAAATATGGGTATTGATGAAGATGATTTTTATGAGGCAATAGGAACTTTTAAAGGAGCTTCAAAAAGGTTAGAAAAAATAGTAGAGAGCCCTACGTGTATTGTTTTTAAAGATTTTGCTCATTCTCCGAGTAAAGTAGCGGCAACGACCAAAGCTGTAAAAGAACAATATCCTGATAAGAAATTAATTGCTTTTTTAGAACTACATACGTATAGTAGTTTTAATCCTGAGTTTTTAAAAGAATATAAAGGGGCATTAGATCCTGCAGATACACCAGTAGTTTTTTACCTGCCGGAATCTGTAGCTATTAAAAAATTAAATCCTGTGACAGCAGATCAAATTTCTAAAGCTTTTCAGAGAGATGATTTAACGATTATGACAGATGCTTCTGCATTTAAAGAGTATGTCTATGCACAAGATTATTCTAATACTGTAGTCTTATTTATGAGTTCTGGTAATTATGGAGGCTTGGATTTAGTAGCGTTTAAGAATCATTTAGAGCATAACTAATTATACACTGAATTGGGTCAAATGATGATCTAAATGCTTGTATTGCATTTGGCCCCATTGTTCTTTGGTGAACCGACCAAAAAATGGATGTGGATTCCATTCTTCTCTATTTTTTAATTGATGTGTATCGTGCATTAATTGCTGCAAGACTTTTACTTCATCATCAAAGTTTTTAGGCTCTTTTGCTTTTAATTGTGGAGCAGTGGGTAAATTTTTTCGCCAAGCTTTATCGTTATACATAGATTTTTTAAAAAATAGCTGCACTAGAAGATTTCCTTTTTTAGAAGTAGATTTGTTTTCAATGGCTAGTTTTAAGGGGTATTGGCAATGCCAAGCCATTTGCCCTACCGTCATTTTTCCCCATTTGCGTTCAGAGTTTTCATTCAACAGTGCAATGCGCTCTTCAAGCTCATTTTTCGTAGTTTCATCAAATATAGATTTCATTATAGTACGGTTTATATTTAAGTGAAATTTACGATAAAATAATTAGTTGCTTATCTTTAACGAATGCAAGAAAATTCTACCTCACTTTCCATAAAAGATTGGGCAGATGATGATAAGCCTAGAGAGAAACTAATTTCAAAAGGAAAAACAGCCCTTTCGGACGCTGAGCTTATTGCCATTTTAATTGGTTCAGGTAGCAGAAATGAAAGTGCTGTTGAGCTATCTAAGAGAATTCTAGCATCCGTAAACAACAATATTAATGAGTTAGGAAAATTATCGGTAAAAAAGCTAATGCAGTTTAAAGGTATTGGCGAGGCAAAAGCAGTGAGTATTACGGCAGCATTAGAAATAGGAAGGCGTAGAAGGGGAGAAGATGCACATAAAATCACTAAAATTACAAGTAGTAAAAGTGTATTTGAATTACTACAACCTAAAATGGGAGATTTACCACACGAAGAATTTTGGATAGTTTTTCTTAATAACTCCAATAAAGTGCTGCATTGCTCTCAGCAAAGCAAGGGAAGTATTACAGGAACCTTAGTAGATGTACGGTTGATAATGAAAGAGGCATTAGAATTTAGTGCTGTTGCTATTATTTTAGCACATAATCACCCCTCTGGAACGCTAAACCCTAGTATGGCCGATAAACAGATCACTCAGAAAATAAAAAATGCTGCAGAAGGACTAGATATAAAAGTTTTAGATCATTTGATCATCACTCAATCAGAATATTTTAGCTTTGCAGATGAAAATATTCTTTAATGACTATTTTTTTAATTAATATTCTGACAAGAGAATACCTATGCTTCTAATTTACACTCATAAAATTACTCCAAGATTTAGTTTCGTAATGAAGCAAATATTTGACCGTATTTTAAATGTAGAAATTAGTTTTACGGCCAAAGTAGAAGATTTTATTAAACATTCAGGACCAAAAATCACCTATACCAAATTACCCTTACAAAATGAATTTTTTATTAGGAGTAATGATCTTTTGTTTGAACAAGGAATTAATGACCTTCAAATAAAAGTACAGGATTGGGAAGGAATTCCTTGTTTTTTTGCAGCAGGTGATCGCAGTAACTTACCATTTGATGTATTTTCTGCTAGTTTTTACTTGTTGAGTAGGTATGAAGAGTACCTTCCGCATGTAAAAGATATACACAATAGGTTTCCTCCACAAGAGAGTTTAGCTTTTAAGAATGATTTTCTAGAATTACCTGTGGTAGATTTATGGGCATATAAATTATTAGAAAAATTACAAGAACGCTTTCCAGAATTAGAATCTAAAAAGAGCGCCTATAAATTTACATCAATCATAGATGTAAGCTCTTCTCATTGCTATTCTCATAAAGGTATTGTTAGAAGTTTAGCAGGCTTGCTTTTAGATATTTCTTCTCTTAAATTTAGACGCGTGGCAGAAAGGGTCTCGGTTTGGTTTCGTTCAGAAAAAGATCCGTATAATAATTATGACTGGCTTATAGAACTTCATAAAAAGTACAAGGTTCTTTGCATGTTCTTTTTTCAATTTGCGGAGTATTCTACTTTTGATAAAAACATATCGGTTAATAATAATAAATTCAAATTTTTAATCAAATCAATTTCAGACTATAGTACAGTATCCTTATGTGCTTCTTATGGTTCTTTTAATGATACAGAGTTATTGAAAGAAGAAAAGAAAAATTTGTCTAACGTTATCAATAGACCTATAAACTCTTCTAGATTAAGATACAATAGGGTAGATGTGCCGGCCACGTATAGAAGGCTGGTAGAGGCAGAGTTTACAGATGATTTTACGATGGGGTATACCCATGAGATAGGTTTTAGAGCAAGTACGTGCACACCTTTTTATCTATACGATATTAATTTAGAAGTACAGCAACCTATTAAAATACATCCTTTTGCCGTACATGATTATACCTTCGTAAAATATGCTTCTTTAGAAGAGATAACACAGAAATTGGATCGTGTTTATGCACAAGTTAAAAAAGTAAATGGTGGCTTTATTACTATTTTTTCTAATGAATTATTCGGAGAGAAAAGTAAAGTGTGCTGGAAAGAATTGTATGAATTTGTAGTAAAAAAATACCATGTTTAAAAATATAGTTACCGACGTTTTTTTTGATTTAGATCATACCCTTTGGGATTTTGAAAAAAACTCTGCACTCACTTTTGAAAAAATATTGGTGACGCATAATGTACCTGTTTCATTAGAAAATTTTCTAGAAGTATATGTACCTAATAATCTTGTCTTTTGGCGTTTGTTCCGGGAAGAGAAGATATCAAAGACAGCGCTGAGGTATCAGCGTTTAAAAACCACCTTTGACACTTTAGGTCTTGAGCTTAGTGATGCTGTAATAAATAGTTTGTCTGAAGCTTATATAGATAACTTATCTAGCAATAATCATTTGTTTCCTAATGCTATTCCTATTTTAAACTATTTAAAACCTAAGTATAATTTACACATCATCACTAACGGATTTGAAGTGGTGCAAAATAAAAAGATTAGAAATTCTAATATAGCATCGTATTTTAATCAGGTTATAAATTCGGAAATGGCAGGTGTAAAAAAGCCTAATCCTATCATTTTTAACTTAGCATTAGAGATGGCAAATGTACCAGCGGAAAAAGCACTTATGATTGGTGATAGTCTTGAGGCAGATACACTTGGCGCGCAAGCAGCGGGTTTAAATGCTCTGCATTTTAACGCACATAATGAGCAAAAGCACGAATATTGTGATATGATTACTGATTTAAGTGAAATAAAATTGTACTTATGACGTTGCTAAGCTGTAGACACTAATTAATTCTAATCAACACTTTATATTAGAATTGAAATAATTGCAATGAAAAAAATCATAAACTTTTTATTCATACCACTCTTACTTTTGGTAGCAATCAGCGCTTGTTCTGATGAGCAAGATTTTGACCAAGCAAGAGATTTAGATGTAATCACAGATGCTACTGGTCCCGTGCTTTATCTCGAGTCTACAGAAGATTTGATTAATGCTTCTCCAGTAATATCACAGAATATAAATTTTGATGGCTTTAATTCAGAACTATTTTCTGATAGAGTTATATCAGGATCCCTAACATTTCAAATAGAAAATAGCACTAGCAAACAGCTAGATATTCGCGTAATATTTTTGAATGAAGCGGGCTCTCCTTTAGATGTTGTTAACTTTTCTACAGCAGAAGCGCCCCCAATAGATATTATTGATACAGAAATGTTTTACGGTACAGCCGCGGGCAAAAGCATAGATATTATAAAAAGCACATCAAGTTTACAAGTTATTTTTACAAATAATAGCGGAAGTACAAGTGTATCATCTCTTCCTGATCCTAAACTAATTTTTAGATCTAGCGCTAGTTTTAAGTTGAGGGTTATAGAATGAGAATAAGAAATATATTTATTATAGTGCTATTATTTGGTTGTTTCTATGTGAACAGTCAAAATAAACAGCTGCTTTATGATTTTAATGAAGTGCCACAAGCGCTATTGTTAAACCCAGGGATGAAAACCTCTTTTAAGTGGTACGCAGGAGTTCCATTAATTTCAGGCTTTTCTTTTCAAGCGGGGAGTAGTGGTTTAAAGTCTAACGATCTTTTTGCAAATGATGGCGTAGATTTTAATACTAAATTTAGAGAAAAGGTCATTTATGGAATGGATTTCAGTGATGAGCTAAGCGGTACCTACCAAGTAGAATTGTTAAACATTGGCTTTAGAAGTAAAAATAATGAAGATATTTTTTATTCTTTTGGGGCTTATAATGAAGGCGATGCTATTGGCTACTTCTTTAAAGATTACGCTTTATTAGCTTATGAAGGAAATACCAATAATTTAAATAAAAAGTTTGATTTAAATCACCTTAAAACTCGAGGCGAAATTTTGAATGTTTACCATTTCGGAATCAATAAAAAGATTTCTAATGAGCTAACCATGGGGTTCCGTGCTAAGGTCTATTCTAGTTTACTCAATTTTACGTCTACAAAGAACAAAGGCTATTTTGTCACGACACAAGGAGATGATAACTTATTAGAAAGTACGCTTGAGGCTGATGTTGAAATTAAAACTTCTGGTGTATTTGAGTTAAAAGATATTATAGATGATGACTCCCAAGCTAATGGTGCTGCTATTTCTAATGTTTTAGGAAAAAGAGCATTACTAGGAGGTAATTTGGGTGTAGGTTTTGATTTAGGCTTTACCTATAATATTGATGAAAGAACGGTCTTTACAGGTAGTTTAATAGATGTAGGTTTTATTTATCACAGCAAAGATGTCCGAACATATTCGGTTAAAGGTTTTGCGAGTACAGAAGGTCTAGAGGTTCGTTTACCAGAAGATCTTAATTCAACAGAAGACCAATGGAGAACTTTTGTGGATGATTTGGAAGATTTGGTACCTTATGAAGAGGGTAGTGACAATTATATCACCTTTAGGCCTACAAAATTCTATACATCTATAAGGCGAGATTTTGGTAAAGAGATAGAATCAAAAGAGGCTTGTTATTGTACGAGTACTTCCGGAGGAAACAATAGAGGTCGCGTTTATAAAAATAGTTATGGCGCGCAATTGTATGCCATTAATAGACCAAGAGGACCGCAAGCAGCATTAAGCGCATTTTATCAGCATCGCTTAGGCAATGTAATGAGTTTGAAAACTACGTACACGATAGATAAGTTTTCATATACGAATATTGGTCTAGGAGCTAGTCTTCAAGCTGGTCCGGTAAATATGTATTTAATGGCTGATAATCTGATCGGATATTCAAATTTGGCTAATAGCAAATATGCATCAGTACAATTTGGATTAAATATTATATCTTGGGGCAAGAAATAAGAGACCTCATGAAAAAGATAGTACCCATTTTAATGTTAGCATTTTGTGCTAATTTCTACGGACAAGAAGTAATTAACGATTATAAGTATGTTGTAGTTCCTACACAATTTGAATCGTTTAAAAGTCCCAACCAGTATAAATCTAGTACACTTGTAAAATTTTTGCTTACAGAAAGTGATGTGAATGTTGTTTATAGTAACGATTTACCATCAGAGTTGAATCTAAATAGGTGTGTGGCATTATATGCAAAGCTTTTGGATGGTTCTAATATGTTTACCACCAAGACTACTTTAATCCTTGAAGATTGTTCAGGAAAAGAAATTTACAAATCTATAGAAGGTACCAGTAAGCAAAAAGAATACAATGCCTCTTACTCAGAAGCAATTAGAGCAGCCCTAAAGCCATTATCTAGCTACACCTATTCTTATGCAGGAACGACGACAGAACCGGTTAAGGTGTCTTATCAAAACGATGCAAAAAGCTTACCAGCGGTTAAGCAAGCGCCAGCTGAGGCTACGACAACTAATGTGATAGATACATCTGAAGAAATACAAAAGAAATCGGTAGTAAAAGCGACTCCAATCATGGAACCAAAAAAAGTAGCGACTTCGAGTGGTGGATTATATGCCCAAGATATTTTGAATGGCTATCAATTAGTAGACAGTTCTCCAAAAATAGTAATGAAAATGTTCAAGACATCTCAGGCTAATATCTTTTTAGGAGAAGAGATTTCAGGAAGCAAAGGTTTGGTGTACGCAAAAGACGGTGCTTGGTACTTTGAGTTTTATGACGGTGATGTGTTGAAAGTAAAGGCCTTGGATATTAAATTTTAGATAGAATATTTATCTTTCCACCTATTCTTAAGAAATTCCTTTATAGCATTCTCACGCTGATTGTTATTTGGCTTATAAAAAGAAGTTCCTGAGATATCATCAGGTAAAAATTCTGCTTCAACAAAATTATTCTGATAGTCGTGTGCATATTTATATTCCGCACCGTAACCAATGTCTTTCATTAATTTTGTTGGAGCATTTCTCAAGGCTAAAGGCACCGACAAATCACCGGTATCTGTCACTGTTTTAAGTGCTCTATTGATGGCCATATAACTCCCATTACTTTTTGGTGATGTAGCTAGATATATTGCACATTGACTTAAGATTATCCGTGCTTCGGGATAACCTATGGTGGTTACTGCCTGGAATGTAGTGTTAGCCATTACAAGTGCAGTAGGATTAGCCAATCCAATATCTTCAGAAGCCGCGATGAGCATTCTACGTGCAATGAATTTAACATCTTCACCACCTTCAATCATTCTTGCTAACCAATATACTGCGGCATTAGGGTCACTACCTCGGATAGATTTAATAAAGGCCGAAATAATATCATAATGTTGCTCACCGGTTTTATCATAGCGCACGGTATTTTTTTGCACCTTTTGTAGTACCAAATCATTGGTTACTTCTATAGTGTCTCCGTTTTCAGAATTGATAACAAGCTCAAAGATATTCAATAGCTTTCTGCCATCTCCACCAGATAAACGCAATAGGGCATCGGTTTCCTTTAGGTCGATGTTTTTAGATTTTAAATGCTTATCTATAGCAATAGCTCTTTTTAAAAGAGCAACTAAATCTTCTTTCCCAAATTCTTTTAAAATGTATACTTGACATCTAGAAAGTAATGCGGGGATTACTTCAAAACTAGGATTTTCAGTAGTAGCACCTATTAGGGTTACCCATCCTTTCTCAACAGCAGCAAGTAATGAATCTTGTTGCGATTTACTAAACCTATGAATCTCATCAATGAATAGTATCGGATTTTTGGTTGTGAATAAGCCACCACTTTGTTTTGCTTTATCTATAACCTCACGTATATCTTTTACACCACTATTTATAGCGCTCAAGGTGTAGAAAGGTCTGCCACTCTCTGTTGCAATAATATTAGCTAGAGTGGTTTTACCGGTGCCAGGAGGGCCCCAAAGAATCAAAGAAGGAATTATTCCTTTTTTAATTTGATGCGTAAGAGAGCCGTTGTCACCAACTAAATGTAGCTGACTGATGTAGTCTTCTAATGTCTTTGGGCGTACGCGCTCTGCAAGAGGTTCATTCATAGTGCAAAAATACAAATTCTACTTATGACAATTTATCATGTTTGTAGATTTTGGTTGTGTTTTTGATTTCCATTTTATAAATTACTTGTATGCAAGCATCCAAACAGTTCCAATTTACCAATAGCGTACTTCTAGTGCCGCTATTTTTTGTACTTGCTATTTGGATGGTGTTTCTAGTGGAAATTAGATTAGGAATTAATTTCAACAAATTTGGAGTGTACCCAAGGACTATAAGTGGTCTTCGGGGTATTGTATTTAGCCCCTTTATTCACGGTTCTGCGCAGCACCTCTATAATAATACGGTGCCATTGGCAGTATTGACGGCTTCTCTATTTTACTTTTATAGAAAGAATGCATTTTTTATTCTCGCTTACGGAATTTTACTATCGGGTTTTTTTACGTGGCTAATAGGAAGAGAGTCTTATCATATTGGAGCTAGTGGCCTAATCTATGTATTGGTAAGTTTTATTTTCTTCAAGGGCATTTTTACCAAATATTACCGTTTGGTAGCATTGTCTCTTATGGTTGTTTTTGTGTACGGCAGTATGCTTTGGTATATTTTTCCTATTCAGGATGACATTTCTTGGGAAGGGCACCTGTCAGGTTTTTTAGTTGGTTTTTTCTTCGCATACTATCTCAAAACACCAATTCCGGAAACCAAAAAATATGATTGGGAACGTGACGATTATAAGGAAGAAGAAGATGAATTTCTACAACACTTTGATGAAAATGGAAACTTTATAGAACGTACGCCAGAGCCTGAAATGGACTTAGAAGTCCATCAGGAAATAGTGATTACATACCACTATAAAGAAATTGAAAAACCAGAATAGGCAGCAGAAAATTACAAACTGCGTTGTCTCACGGCTTCGTAAAGAAATACACCACAAGCTACAGAGACATTTAGGGATCCTATTTCACCTAATAAAGGAAGTTTAGCTTTGTCATCTACGACTTTTAAGATGGAAGGAGATATTCCTACATCTTCGGACCCCATGATGATAGCACAAGGTTCTTTGAAGGATATATCATAAACAGAGCTCTCTGTTTTTTCGGTAGCAGCAATTGTTTTAATTCCAGAAGCCTGTAAATAAAAAACAGCATCTTTAATATGATCTACCTTTGCAATGGGCACTTTAAAAGCAGCACCAGCAGAAGTTTTGATCGTATCTGCAGTGACGGGTGCAGCACCTTTTTTCTGGATGATGATACCGTCTACTCCGGTGCATTCTGCAGTTCTAATAATAGCACCAAAGTTACGAACATCGGATAGTTGGTCTAACAATAGAAATAGGGGAGTAGTTTCTTTTGCAGAAACGTTCTCTACTAACTCTTCAATCGTGAAAAATTTAATAGGTGATATGGTAGCAATAACCCCTTGGTGATTTCCTTTGGTTAACCTGTTTAATTTTTCAATGGGAACATAGGAGGAGTTAATCCCATTTCTTCGAATTAGGGTTTCAAATTCTTTGAATAAATCGCCTTTAAGACCTTTTTGAATAAAGACTTTATCAATTGCTTTATCTGCATTTATTGCCTCAATAATTGCTCTTATTCCGTAAATCTGAGTATTGTTTTCCATTGGGGCAAAGGTATGAAAAAGAAGAGAATTTAAGGTTTAATTTTATATTTAGCTTAAAATTTGTAATTCTTTCTTTTGAAGATGAATAGTGTTTGATTAATTATTTGATTTTCTGAATTTTATGTTGAATTTAGAAGCGTGAAAAGTTGATAATTTTTCATAAATGTCGCATATTTAGACTTATATTTTTACGGGGGTGAGAAAGCTATTACTATTTTTAATTATATATATCAATTGTCTCTTTTTGTATTCGCAAAAAGAATCTGCAAATTGGTATTTTGGAGACTATGCAGGGTTAAACTTTAATACAGATAGTCCTAAGGCTTTGTTGAATGGGAAATTAATTACAAATGAGGGTTGCGCGACAATTTCAGATCCTAATGGTAATTTATTATTTTACACGGATGGTGTAACGGTTTGGGATAGAAAACATGAAGAGATGCCAAATGGTCAAGATCTGAAAGGGCATAGTTCCAGCACGGAGTCTGCATTAATTATTCCCAAACCAGGAAGTAAAACTAGTTTTTATATTTTCACAATTGATCAGCCAAGTTACTACCTTAAAGAAGATAGCCCTATTGAAGGGGTTAATTTTTCCGAAGTTAATTTAGCCTTGAATGGCGGCTATGGAGATGTCGTTACAAGCGTTAAAAATAAACATTTGATGACCTATAATAATTCAGATTCCTTTGAGCGTGAGTACAAATCATCTGAAAAAATTACAGCGGTTACTCATAGTGACGGAAGCTCTATTTGGGTTACTACGTATTTTATTGATAAATTTTATAGCTTTCTAGTAGATCAAAACGGAGTTAATTCAGAGCCTATTATATCGGTTGTTAATCAAAATGTTAAGCCGGAGTTTAATGATGCTGGTGCTAATATCACCGCAATTGGTTATATGAAAATTTCTCCGAATGGAAAGAAAATCGCAATTGCACATAGTTCTACTACAGCAGGAAATGAAAGACAAGGTCACAAAAGATCAGGGAAGGTATTACTTTACAATTTTAATAATACAAATGGGGTTATATCGGGTCAAACAGAAATTTTGTCAAACGCCTATCCTTATGGTCTAGAATTTTCGCCAAACTCTCAGTTTTTATATGCGACAAATAGTATATTTGATAGCAATGATGTTTTTGATCATGGTGATCTTTTGCAATATGATACAGGGAGTAGTAACGTAGCGGCCTCAAAATTAATCATTAAGTCTTCGCAAAATGTGGCAGGAGCCTTACAACTAGCTATAGATGGAAAAATTTATAGAGCTGGTTATAAAGTTTTTGCTAAGGGTCTAGATTTGTCTGTCATTAATGAGCCTAATAATTTAGGAGCCTCCTGTAATTACTTAGAAAACGCTATTAATTTAGGTGGGCGGGCTTCAAATTTGGGACTTCCGCCTTTTGTACAATCTATTTTTTTATATTCATTTGAATATGAAGAAACTTGTTTGGGGAATCAAACACATTTTTTTATTACTTCAGAGGACCCTTATGATAGTATTGAGTGGAATTTTGGTGATGGAACAACCTCAATTCAAGAAGAAGCTTTTCATCAATATGCGTCTCCTGGTATTTACCTTGTCAGTTTAACATTGTCCTTAAATGGAGTGAAAAGGGATCCTTTGTTAAAGGAAATCATCATATCAGAGCCGCCCGTAGTAGTTAATGATATTTATGATTTGATACAGTGTGATGTCTTTGATGGGGACCCAAGCGACGGTTTTACTAAATTTAATTTAGAACAAGCTAATCAGCCAATAACCTTAAATACTACAGATCTAATTCAAGTATATTATTACCAATCTTTAAGCGAAGCCATTGCAGACACTTCTAATGTTAAAGCTTTGAGAAATATCTACAGAAACACTAGTTTAAATGAAATTGTTTATGCGAAGGTTTCTAAGTCTAATACGGCGTGTTATAATATAGCACAAGTAAGATTAGTCACTTCTACTTCGGTAGATCTTGGAGAGCAAGATTTTTATGCCTGTGATTTCAATAATACGGGTTTGGCAGATTTTGACTTATCTGTAAAATCGGAAGATCTAATAGCTGATTTAAATCTACCTGCAAATACTAAAATTTCATATTATGAAAGTGAGGTTGATGCAGCCATAGGAACTAACGTCATAAAAGATAATTTGTATAGGTCTTCTAATAAAACACTGTATATGCGTGCAGAAAATGATGCCGCTTGCTATGGAAATGGAATATTATATTTAAGAATGGAAAATTTTCCGCAGTTAGAAGATAAAATTATCAATGTTTGTTCTTTTGATTTTCCTCTTTATATAGATTCTGGGATAGATGCGGTTATAGCAAACAGTTATACTTTTTATTGGAACAACTCAGGTGCTAATACTAAACAAATTTTGGTATCAAGTCCTGGAGAATATCAGGTGACTATTGAAAATAAATTTAGCCATTGCAAAGGTGTAGTTTTAATAAGTGTTATACAAAGTGCTCTAGCAGATATTGTAAACATTGACATCGATGATCACGACGTGGCTATTAGAGTGGAGGAAAAACTAAATTTCCTGTATTCCTTGGATAGTGCGCAGGGTCCTTTTCAGGAAAGTAATATTTTTACAAATGTTTCAGATGGTTTACATGAAGTTTTTGTGAAGGATATTTATGGATGTGAAATGAGTTCCAAAACCTTCAATGTATTTGGATTTCCAAAATTTTTCACGCCTAATGGGGATGGTATTAACGACTTTTGGAATGTGTATGGGTTAGACGAAAATCAGGTAGCTTTAGAAGCTTCTTTGCTTCTGGAAATATATGATCGTTACGGCAGGTTCATAGTTGCATTTAATCCTTTAAACACTACAGGCTGGGATGGTAACTATTTGGGGAAACAATTAAGTTCAGATGATTATTGGTACGCTATGAAATTTCCTGATAATAAAATTTTCAGAGGATACTTTACTCTGAAAAGGTAACTATAGGTAAGGTTGTCTTTATCAATTCTTCTTGGTGTTATATTAATTAGTCCCTACACTTTACACGACTTACTCAAGGCTACATAGTATTGTTAGGTTGTGTGTGAATAGAATTTACGCAAGTTTTATTT
>ENA-ORXC01000114-ORXC01000114.1-marine-metagenome-genome-assembly--contig:-NODE-114-length-86187-cov-5.786331_pt1 | contig 86187 bp, 70 predicted proteins | sample MGYA00237865_ERZ511478 | MGnify/ENA metagenome assembly ERZ511478
CAATTTAGCGGCTTCTGTCTTATCTGTTTGCTCAGTTGCTTTACGTAATTTATAATATACTTTTAATGTAGCAGAATTTGTTTCATATATCTCAGATTTCTCTTGTATTCTATCTGAAAAACGTGCCTTTATAATAAACTCATATAAGTCATCACTTATATTATCTCTATCAACAATGTCCACTAATACTTGAAAATCAGAATCGGACTCCTCTAAAAGATATGCTAAAGATAATATCTGTAAAAACCTTGTATAAGAACCTATGAAATATTTATCATACAATAGCCCTTTGTTATCGTGAACTTTTGTACACGTGGGTATCCATAAACCTGGTGCAAGTTGAATTATGTTTTTAATAGAATTCCTAATTTCTGTCAAATTATAACCCAAGGAATATTGAGTAATCAAAGACTCTATATAATGTCCTAAATTTCCGTATTTAGCCCAATCAACTTTACTCTCGTGTACTTTATTGTTGTTTAGCTCTATTAATTGAAATTTTGTTTTTAAAAACTTTTCAAAATATTCTTTGTCCTTTAGTTGGTCTCTCATTTGTTTTATTTTTTATGGCGTCCATACATTACCTATGTTACCAAGAGCATCTACTAACTTATAGATTAGGCATTTTAATAGTTTTCCTTTAAAACTTTATGATGAATTACACTATAATAAAGCAAAACGTAATTTTTAGATAATAAATCACCAAGTTCTTTGTATAATTCTAACCCAATTTTCTCAAAATCTTCCCTATCTTTTTGAGACGGAAAGTCAGATTTACTTGGATTATCCATATCAAGAGTAGATTGATAAATACTATCCCATTCTAATATCCTCGACTTAAAATTTTCATTAACTTCTAATATATCAACAGGAACGTTTTCAAAAAATCCACCAGGTGATTTTATCCAAATAGGACTGCAATGATAGTCCGACATGATTTTAATTGTTGTCATTAGATTATTTTTAGAGTAAAGATCTCGGATTGGCTCAAACGATATATCCATTATTGCCTATCGTTATAGCAACTCTTTTTAAAGTTCCATTAAAGATAATTTCAAATATTGGTCTTGTTCCTTGCATCCCGACTACAGTCCTTTCAGCTGCAGTTTTAATAATTAAATCAAGAATATCTGCTTCTGTATATTCTACAACTCGCAACATAAATGAACCCTTTTCATTAATCATCATCAGAGCGTAACAATGTGTTCTACGTTTTAAATTAAATGATTTAGTAAAAAAATCATCTTTATCCTCATAGAAATCGTTTCTTGATATTATCAGTTTCTTAGCTGATTTCTCTTCAAGTGGGATGTAAATATTAGAAATGTTTTTTAACCTTAATTTTCTGTAGAATTCATCAAACCAATCGTTATCTTTTAGTCAGTATTGATTACGCGGACAAGTGCTTAAGAACGTTCTAAAACTAATAAGGAGTTGTGTACCTGCTTTCCAATTATAGTGTTCTTTCAGAAATGCTACTTTATGTTCAGGTATAGTACCCTCAAAAACATTTTGAGTATACCTATCAACTTGTGCATGGCCTTCAATTGAGAAAGAAAACAATACAAGAACTACTACGATAATATTTTTCATGTCTATAAAATGAGATAACAAACTTATTTAAGATTGAGAGCTACACTTTTAATGACTATATCTTACAATATCTTCCCCACCTTTGCTACTGCAGCAATGGTCTCATCAAGATCTTCATAAGAAAGAGCGTCATTTAAGAACCAGCTTTCATAGGCACTTGGTGCGATGTAAATACCTTCTTCAAGCAATCCATGGAAGAATTTCTTAAACGTATCATTATCACCCACTGCAGCCGATTTGAAATCTGTCACTGCGCCTTCGGCAAAGTGTACAGAAATCATAGAGCCTATTCGGTTTATGGTAAAAATAACTCCGCAGTCAGTTAAGGCTTTATCAATTCCTTTGTGTAAGTACTCCGTTTTCTTTGCTAGACTTTCAAAAACATCACTATTATTAAGCTCTGTAAGCATGGCAAGTCCCGCAGCCATCGCTAGCGGATTGCCACTTAAGGTTCCTGCTTGATATACTGGTCCCTCTGGAGCAAGGTGACTCATGATTTCTGTGCGAGCTGCAAAAGCTCCTACGGGAAGTCCGCCACCTATTACTTTTCCAAAAGTGACAATATCTGCACGAACATTCATAAGCTCTTGCACGCCCCCTTTTGCTAGTCTAAAACCTGTCATTACCTCATCAAATATGAGTAATGTACCGTGTGCATCACATAGCTCACGTAATCCTTGTAAAAATCCTTCGGCTGGGAGGATACAACCCATGTTACCTGCAACAGGTTCTATAATGATCGCAGCAATCTCTCCTGGATTTGCTTCAAAAAGTTCTTTTACGTTATCTAAGTTATTATAATCTGCCAGTAAGGTGTCTTTTGCTGTACCAGCGGTTACTCCTGGACTATTAGGAGAACCAAAGGTTACAGCACCACTTCCCGCTTGTATAAGAAATGAGTCTGAGTGACCGTGGTAACAACCTGCAAATTTGATAATCTTCTCTCTTCCTGAGAATCCGCGAGCAAGACGCACTGCGCTCATGCAGGCTTCTGTCCCACTGTTTACAAAGCGTATTTTATCAATACCGGGAACCATAGAAATGGCAAGCTCGGCAATTTTTGTTTCTATCTCTGTAGGCATTCCAAAGGAAGTTCCCTTCTGTGCCTTTTCTATCACTGCATCTACTACAGGTTTATGTGCATGACCTAAAATCATAGGCCCCCATGAAGCGATATAATCAATAAGTCTGCGTCCATCTTCATCATATAAATAGGCTCCCTTTGCCTCTTTTACAAATACAGGATCTCCTCCTACAGATTTAAAAGCTCTTACGGGACTATTTACTCCTCCTGGTATTACTTTTTGAGCTGCTACAAAGAGCTCACTACTTCTTTTATAAATCATCTCAATATGCTATTTGTTGTCTATGCATTTTTACAATACATAAAGCTTGTAATCTATTTGTTAAAATCTGACGTACTAATACCCTCTATCAAATGGTTTGATAAAAAGCACTTGCCCTTCAAAGATTTGATCACCATCAATACCGTTCCATTTTTTAAGTTCTGGCACTGTCACATCATACTTACGAGAAATGCGGTATAGTGTTTCTCCTTTTTGCACGGTATGTTGATTACTATTATCTGTTACTCTCTTATAGTCTGCAACCTCTTTTCCTAATACTTCACCGTCATAACGGTACAGCTCGTATCGCTCTACTAAGCTGATTAGTTTTTGAGGGTACTTCTTATCTGTTGCATATCCAGCAGCACGTAGTCCTTCTGCCCATCCTTTGTAATCATCTTTAGGAAGTTTAAAAAGATCTGTATAACGCTTTCTTCCCGTTAAAAATAAAGAGTGATCTCTGTAAGAAAACTTAGCCAAGCTATACTTTCTAAAACATTCTCCCTTTGCATCATCATCATGGTAAACGGTTTGTCCTTTCCAGTTGTGACACTTAATCCCAAAGTGGTTATTTGCTTTTTGCACGAGCTCTCCTTTTCCAGCACCAGACTCAAGAATTCCTTGTGCTAGCGTGATACTTGCGGGGATACCGTATAATTCCATTTCCTCCTTTGCAATAGCTGCAAAAGCTTCTATATAACCATCTACTCCACCCTTAGGGACAGGGTTTACGCCATTATCAAGGTTATCATCTGGAGTTGCTGCTTCCGTTACTTTTGGAGAAGGTTGTCTTCTCTCTATGGTACGAGTGGTTTTTGTTCTCTTTTTAGAACGTGTGGCTTTTTTAGAACCACCACAACTTACAGACAGTATCCCTATAAACAACAGTATGGTAAAACGTTTGAACATATAATTAGTGTATGAGTGGAAGTCCTTTTTTCGCAAGTTGGATATTCATTCCTGCGATTCCTTGTAAACCTCCCGTATGAACGGCTAAAATACGAGAATTCTCGCGGAAATACCCACCTTTCATAAGCGCTGAAATGCCATAAAGCATCTTACCCGTATATACGGGATCTAATAGAACGTGATGCTTGTCGTAAAATTCATTTATAAAGTTCACGAGATCAACATTTACCTTTGCATAACCTCCAAAGTGGTAGTCTGGGATAACCTTCCATTGCTCATTCTCTGTGTATTTTCTAACCTCATCTGCAACCCAATTTCCTTTAAGAGCTGGAAATCCTAATGCCATTTGATGTGGTTTAAGGCTATTAATAATCCCAGAAATAGTTCCCGCAGTTCCTATGGGGCAACATATATAATCGAAGTCTGTATCATCTGTAGTTAAGATTTCTTCACAGCCTTTGATGGCGAGTTCATTGGTCCCGCCTTCGGGGATTATAAACGGATTATCAAATGTTTTTTTTATGCTTTCGCGAAAGCGTAACTCATCCTTTTCACGATACTCTTCTCTAGATATGAAGTGAAATTTCATCCCGCACTCATGAGCAAATACCAGCGTGGGATTACCTTCTAGCGTTTGAGCAAGATTTGCGCCAAGCTCCTCGCCTCTTATAATACCTATCGTTTTAAAACCTTCTAACTGTCCAGCTGCAGCCGTCGCCGCAATATGGTTTGAGTATGCACCCCCAAAAGTGAGTAGCGTATCATAACTTTCTGCTCGGGCTTGTATAAGGTTATATTTAAGTTTTCTAAACTTATTTCCAGACACTGTGGGATGCAACAAATCTTCCCTTTTAATAGAAAGGGAGCGTCCATTAGTATTAGAAATAAATTGATTTTCTGAAGTAAGATTCACGGGTTAAAGATACGCTAGAAAACTCCAAAAAGGGCGCTTTTCTAAATACCTAAGTTCGCACTCACGAGCATAAGCTTCTCTCTCAAAACTGATATTAAGATAAGCCACATAGTTATCCCTATACTGTATAAGTCTTATAAAATACTCGACGGCATACCATATAAAGAATGGAAGCACTAGCATCTCTGCTTGCTGTCTAATATGGATTTTCTCATGATTAATAAATACAATATCCTCCTTAAGCTCTGGAGTGCGCATCACGATAAATGGCCAGAGGGTCACTCCTACAAAGCGTTTGCGTAACAAGTATTTATTTACAACTAAAAACATCATTCAAAAATAAATTAACAATAGCATTCAACATCTCAAGACTGCCTTCATAGTGGTACGTTATTCCTAATAAGATAAACGTTATTCAAAGTCTGTGCCGTATCCCTATCTTTGTGTCATGTCCTACTTAAAAAAACACATTCCTATAGAAGACGGCGATTACTACCTTACGCCAGAAGGTTATAAATGTTTTACAGAGCAATACCACCTCAAGAGAGGATATTGTTGTGAGAGCGGCTGTCGTCACTGCCCTTATGGATATAGCAAGGAGACAAACACACAAGATAGCTAGCACCCATATATAGTAAAGCATGCTCACTTATAATCCATAAATGGATGTCTTAAGGAGAACCTAGACTTCAATTACAAGAATTTTTTCTTTATAGAAAGTGACTTGAATACCACTCCTGCTAGATCGTCTAGACTCCAAATGATGTATTTGTCACAATGTAGCACCTGTAAAATGCATTGTACGCGTCATAATTAGTTGGTTGTTATTGTCTACACACTGCAAGAAAGCTAAACATCTTTTTAAAAGAACTCAAATAGTTTCCCACATTTATAAAAAACTCATGCAACATTCACCATGGGCAATACCGTAACAAGATAGAGGTCTACTCACGTTTGAAAAAAGGGTATAAAGCAATAAATTAGTTACAATTATAATCTTGAATTTCTTATCCATACACATACAGTAGTCTAAAAGGTGAACATGCTTATAACGATGTGCTAGCATTTTAATAGCCAATCTTACAAAAAGTAAGATCATGGGCTTCATATATTTTCTACTACAAAAATTGATCGTGTACCACGATGAACCTTCTTTATAATGAAACTACCTTGCAATAGTTATTACCACAAACAAATAGTATATAAGATAGTTTATGGAGACTCATATAAGTAAAATATATACTAGTGCGTCTATAAGATACAAGGAGTTTGGAAATAGGCACGTTTTGGTATAATAATTGATACCATTAAATCAGCTAAAAAGATGCTTGCTGTACACGTTTTTCTGAGATAGTTATAACAGAATTGCTCGACGAAGCTGGGCTCATAATGATAGAACTGTACTTTAATAGAGAATATGTGCTAAAAAATGAACCTACTCTTTTAAGTACGATGACCTAAAATTGTGATTGATCGCTTATTAAATAATTTTAAAAAAACTACTATGAAAGCACTTAAACTGTTACCATTGCTAGGAGCCATATTTTTACTGGCTTCATGTAGCACTGTACGCGTAGCTTCTGACTACGACAATCAAACTAATTTTAATGAGTACAAAACGTTTGCTTTTTATAAACCAGGAATTGATAAGGCAGAGATTTCTGACTTAGATAAAAGACGTGTTCTACGCGCTATTGAATCTGAGATGATCGCAAAAGGTTTTACAAAATCCGAAAACCCTAGTGTACTTGTGAGCATTTTTACAAAAGCTAAGGATCGTATTGATGTATATCAAAACAATTTCGGTTTTGGTGGATTTGGCGGTTTTGGACCATGGGGATGGAATGGTGGATTTGGCGGTTTTGGTGGATTTGGCGGTTTTGGACCTTGGGGATGGAATGGTGGCTTCAATAACAATAATATCGCTCGTTCTGTAGAAGGAACTTTATATATAGATTTAATTGATGCCAATAAAAATCAGCTTATCTGGCAAGGACAAGGAACAGCACCTTTAATTACTAACGACGTTAATAAGCGCGAGGAACGCATTAATCTTATCGTTCAAGAAATACTTGGTGTTTATCCTCCACAAGTGGCAGGAAATTAGAATGTAGTTTGAGTTAGCCTTTAAACTTCAAAGCACCCCATGGGGTGCTTTTTTTGTATCCTATTTTCAATCTGTGTCATATTATCTTACAGTGCTCCAAGCGTTTCTTTAGTAAACTTACTTAACACTAAAGTACCACTCATAGCTGCGCGCTCCTCCAGCAGTGACGGCCAGTGATCTGTACCTTCCCATAATGCTTTTTTCATCGCACTCACCGCTTCTGGGTTATAAGAAGCAAGTTTTACGGCTAGTGCTTGTACGGCTTCATCCATTAAAATAGAGGTCTCAAAAAGTGCTGCATAGAGACCTTTTTCTTTTGCCCATTCTGGACTATAAAATTCTGTAGCGTTCAACGTTAAATCGCTTAGTGCATTTAAGCCCATCTTACGCTCAACAGCAGGAGCTATTACAAATGGACCTATACCTATGGTGAGTTCGCTTAATTTTATACTTGCATACTTTGTTGCATAGCAATAATCTGTTGCGGCTGCGAGACCTACGCCACCACCTACTGCTTTTCCTTGAATGCGACCTATGATTATTTTAGGACAAGAACGCATCGCAAGAATCACGCGCGCAAACCCCATAAAAAATTCTTTTCCTTCTACATTATTTTCAATCCCTTTGAGCTCATCAAAGCTAGCGCCAGCACAAAAAGTACGTTCTCCCCCACTTTGCAATACAATTACCTTTACATCTGCATCATCCCCACTATGTTGGATAGCATTTTCTAGATCTGACAACACCGTACTAGGCATACTATTGTGCGATGGATGAAAGAATGTAATGGTAGCAATTCCGTTTGCTTTTAATGTTTTTACGTAAGGTTGTGTCATTTTCTGTAACTGAGATTAATGTTAGGTAAAAATAGGTAAATAGGGAAGAATCCATGTTTTGCCAACTCACATTTTCGCGAAAGCGGACATCTAAAAATAAATTAACGCAAACGATTTAGGAAAGCATTTTAATCACGACCAATTCTTTGTAAATTTACTTTATGGAAATACCAGTTACATCAAACCCGTTATTAGATCGCCTGCCTAAGCATTTAGGACAATATATCAAGGCGCAAGATTATGATCAATACACACCTATCAATCAGGCTGTGTGGAGATATGTAATGCGCAAAAATGTAGCTCATTTAAGTCAAGTGGCTCATGAGAGTTATATGTCTGGGCTTAAAAAGACAGGTATTTCTATAGATAATATCCCTTCTATGTACGGGATGAATCGCATCCTTAAAGAAATAGGATGGGCTGCTGTTGCGGTAGATGGTTTTATACCGCCTAATGCTTTTATGGAATTTCAAGCATACAAGGTGCTTGTGATTGCAAGTGACATACGCCAACTAGAAAATATAGAATACACACCTGCACCAGATATTATCCATGAAGGTGCTGGTCATGCTCCTATTATTGCAAGTCCAGATTATGCAGAGTACCTGCGTAGATTTGGAGAAATAGGTGCTCGTGCAATTTCTAATGCACATGATATGGATATGTATGAAGCAGTGCGCAAGCTATCTATTTTAAAAGAAGCCGAAGGTATTGCTCAAAAAGATATAGACGCTGCCGAGGATGAGGTAAACCGCCTGCAGCAAATGACGGTTGAACCCTCTGAAATCGCACTGATAAGGAACCTTCACTGGTGGACTGTGGAGTACGGACTTATAGGGTCTCTAGATGACCCTAAATTATATGGGGCTGGCTTATTATCATCACTAGGTGAGAGTAAACATTGCCTTACAGATGCTGTAAAGAAACTACCATATAGTATAGATGCAGCATACCAAGAATTTGATATCACACAAATGCAACCTCAACTATTTGTCACTCCAGATTTTGGGTACTTAATGGAAGTACTAGAAGAATTTGCAGAGACTATGGCATTGAGACGTGGCGGATGGCGCGGTGTTCAAAAACTTATAGACTGCAAGCAACTAGGCTCTATAGAGCTTAACACTGGGCTGCAGGTAAGTGGGAACTTTAGCAACATGATTCAAGATGAAGACAACCGCGTTGTGTATTTTGAAACTCATGGTCCTAGTGCCCTTTCTTATAGAGGCAAGGAACTTATAGGTCTAGGAACAGATCATTTTAGAAAAGGATTTTCTTCACCGCTAGGTAAACTTAAACGCAGCTCTATGGCTATCGAGCACATGAGTCCAAGAGATCTTAAAGCTTTTGAAATTTATGAAGGCGGCATTAACTCTTTTGAATTTGAAAGTGGTATTACCGTAACTGGTATGATCACTACAGGAACTCGCAGTGTAGATGGAACTTTACTTGTTGTACATTTTAATGGATGCGAAGTCTCCTACAAAGGAGATAAGCTTATCTCACGTAAGAACGGACCTTTTGATATGGTTATAGGTAGCTCAATCGTTTCTGCTTTTGCAGGAGCAGCAGATCATCACTCCTTTGATGTAAAAAGTAATGTAAGTAGCACTGCAACCATTCACAATGAGTTATCTCAAGAGGACAAAAAGCTTAACGAATACTACAAGGAAGTAAGAGACCAGAGAGAAGCCCATGCAATACAAGAAACTGTCCTACTTACTATATTCAAAACTGTCAAAGAACAATATCCTACAGACTGGCTTCTATCACTTGAGATTTTTGAGCTTACGCGAAATGATGAAGTGCTTGCACACCTGGAATCTCTTATGGTTTCTAGGACTCCTATTGCACACCTTATAAAAGATGGGTTACGTTTGGCAATCGAAAAAGATGAAGTTATTCAGTAGCTTTTTTGGTAAGAAACAGCTTAAGCTTGACAACTTCTAAAGTAGAGATGCTGTTATCACATACGTGCGATCAAAAACCGAATATGATTGCGGTGCCATCCCAGGTTCTGAGCATACATCACTACAAAAATAGCTACTAGTGTTGAACAAATAAGAGTTGGGATGCACCTATGATATGTTTTTGTGCCAGTAGCGCAAGAAGCGCATATACTACTGTAATTTTGAAAAAGCAAAGGGATTGAAACAATGAATGGCGGTGGGTGGCTTTCACTTTATAAGAAAATGAACACCTAAGTCTTCATTAAAACCTCATCCAAGGAAATTCTTCAAGCAGCTCTTTCTTTTGACTATCTAACTTTGTTAAGAATTTTTGGTGCTGGTCTCCTTCGACATTAAAGGGTTTATGAGTAATTCCTTGTTGTACTTTTGAGACTTGTTTCATGGTTTGTTGCGCTTTCGCGAAAGCGTATACCTCAATAAATCGTTCCCAAATATAAGCTACCGCCTGTGCTGAAGGATGAATCATATCTGAGCCATAAAAGCGATAATCACGCAACTCATCCATCATAATCTCATAAGACGGGTAGTAAGTCGCTTGATCTTTATCTACGAGCTCATGAATGGCAGCAATCAAATGAGATTTACTCCGAGTATTTTCTATAAAGCCATCTTTTATATGGCGCACTGGAGAGACCGTAAAAGTGATGTGAATTTCAGGATTAAACCCACGCACAAGCTTTACTATGTGAGATAAGCTTTGTACAATATCATCAATAGACAAGAGCTCTTTTACAAACTCCTTTTGAGGAACCTTATGACAATTTGCAACCACCTCATCACGTTCAAGATGTCTGTAAACCCAAGCAGTGCCTAAGGTGATAAAGAGATGAGAAGCACTTTTTAATTGCGTCCTTAATAGCTGCTGTGCCTCTTGAAGATGTATTACAGCTCCTAGCCTACTCAATGCATTTTTATCGCTATGCGCGTAGTATGACTTCCATACACCATCAAGCTCAAAAACATCTTCTTCTGTATATGTTTTGTCTTCAATCGCGTCTTGTATAAGCCGTTCTAGCGCTATAGGATTAAATATAATCCCAAACGGATTTGTAACCGATTGAAATTTATAATAATTAAGTTTATCTCCTATGTTTTCTGAAAAACAAGACCCCAATAACAGTAGCTTATCACCATACCCAAACGGTGTAGATGATGTAGTAAGTGGCAACTGAGTCTGTAATTTTATCATAACACAAGAAGCAATCTTTTATAAAAAAACCATCTACTTATTAAGCCAATAAGCAGATGATTGTATGTGTATTAAACCAAGTAATTTTTCACTTCGGCAATTGCGGCGTCTATACCTGCTGGATTTTTCCCTCCTGCGGTTGCAAAGAAAGGTTGTCCACCACCTCCACCTTGGATGTGCTTTCCTAGTTCGCGCACCACAGTACCCGCATTTAATTTCTTAGAAGCTACTAGCTCCTTTGAAATATAGCAGCTCAATAATGCTTTACCATCTTGCTCTGTACCAAAAAGGATAAAGACATTGTCTTTATTTTCTCCTAGTTTAAATGCAAGATCTTTGATTGCCCCTGCATCTAGGTCTACTTTTTTGGCAAGGAAATTAACACCATCTACATCTGTAAACTCTTTAGCAAGATCACCGCTTAAGTGTTGCGCTTTCTCTTTTATGAGTGCTTCTACTTGCTTTTTTAATGCAGTATTCTCGTCTAGTAAGCTAGTAATTGCTTTTACTGGATCTTGTGCGTTTTTAAGCGTAGCTTTTACTTGATTATAAGCTTCAGTTTCTGATGTAAAATAATCTTTTGCAGCATCACTTGTGATTGCTTCTATACGACGTATTCCAGATGCTACAGCACCTTCTGAGGTAATCTTACAATGCCAGATTTCTCCTGTACTTGGTACGTGAGTTCCTCCACAAAGCTCCATAGACTTACCAAAACGGATGGTTCTTACTGCATCTCCATACTTCTCTCCAAATAATGCAATGGCACCTTCTTGTACTGCCTGATCATAAGGAATTCCTCGCTGCTCTTCTAGTGATAGATTTTCACGTATGCGTGCATTTACAAAATCTTCTACTTCCTTAAGTTCCTCTTTAGAAACTTTTGAGAAGTGTGCAAAGTCAAAACGTAAATTCCCACTATGTACCATACTACCCTTTTGCTCTACGTGTGTACCTAGCACCTTACGTAAACCTTGGTGTAATAAGTGTGTTGCTGTATGGTTTGCAGATGTACGGCTACGTTGCTTTGCATCTACCACTGCCTTAAACGTTCCATCTGTAGATCGCGGAAGGTTTTTAGCAAGGTGTATAATTAAATTATTCTCTTTCTTAGTATCAATGATATAAACAACCTCTCCATTAGGAGTTTCTAGATATCCTTTATCTCCTACTTGCCCTCCTCCTTCTGGATAGAATGGAGTAAGATTAAATACTAGTTGGTATAGCTCCCCATCTTTTTTACTCTCCGTCTTACGGTAGCGAGTGATTTTTACTGGTGTTTCTAGTGTATCGTATCCTACAAACTCTTCTTCGGCATCTTCGTGTAAGATATTCCAATCGTCTGTCTCGACTTTTGTTGCTGCACGAGAACGGTCTTTTTGCTCTTTAAGAGCAGCTTCAAAACCTTTCTCATCAAGCTTTAAGTTTTTCTCACTAAGTATAAGTGCTGTAAGATCTATTGGGAATCCGTAGGTATCATAAAGCTCAAAAGCTTTATCTCCAGAAACGGTATCACCTTTAGTACTTGCAATTACATTATCTAATAGTAATAATCCTTTATCTAGGGTGCGTAAAAAAGAAGCCTCTTCCTCACGTATCACATTTGTCATTAGATTCTTCTGTGATTTAAGCTCTGGAAAAGCATCACCCATTTGTTCTACAAGTGTTGCTACAAGCTTGTAGATAAATGGTTCCTTAGTGTCAAGGAAGGTAAACCCATAACGAATTGCACGACGTAAGATTCTTCGTATTACATAACCAGCTCCAGTATTTGAAGGCAACTGCCCATCTGCTATAGAGAATGACACAGCTCTAACGTGATCTGCGATTACTCGTACTGCAATATCTATTTCTTCATCATTACCACACTTTGAGTTTGTGATTGTCTCAATCTCACTCATTAGTGGAGTAAAAACGTCTGTATCATAATTAGACTGCACTCCTTGAAGCACCATACATAAACGCTCAAATCCCATTCCAGTATCTACATGCTGATTAGGTAGCTTCACAAGCGACCCATCTGCAAGACGGTTGTACTGCATGAATACAAGGTTCCAGATTTCCACAACATGTGGATGGTCCATATTTATGAGGGTCTTCCCGTCTACTGTTGCTTTTTCTTCGGCAGATCTAATGTCTACGTGTATTTCTGAACATGGTCCACAAGGTCCTTGCGCGCCCATCTCCCAGAAGTTATCTTTCTTGTTTCCATTGATGATTCTATCTTCATCAATGCGTTGCTTCCAGATATCAAAAGCTTCTTGATCTCTATCTAGTCCATCTTCTTTATCTCCTTCAAAAACGCTTACATAAAGACTGTCTTTATCAATCTTAACCACTTCTGTCAAGAATTCCCAAGCCCATGATATCGCTTCTTCCTTAAAGTAATCTCCAAAAGACCAGTTCCCTAGCATCTCAAACATTGTGTGATGATAAGTGTCTTTACCTACTTCTTCAAGGTCATTATGTTTACCTGAAACACGAAGACATTTTTGAGTATCTGTGAGTCTAGCATTTTTTGGCGTAGCGTTTCCTAAAAAGTATTCTTTAAAAGGTACCATCCCGGCATTTGTAAACATTAATGTAGGGTCATCCTTTAACACCATTGGTGCAGAGGGCACAATGGTATGTTTTTTGGATTCAAAAAAGTCTAGAAACTGTTTACGTACCTCTTGAGATTTCATACGATGGATGGTGTGGATAATTTATTTTATATTTGAACGTTGTGAGGTTTTAAATCACGCTTTCGCGAAAGCGTAAGTAACCCTACAAACAAACCTCAAAAATAAGCATTTTAACTTATGTCTAAGGTAAAATATTACTACGATAGCGAGACCCTATCCTACCGAAAAGTAGAGAGAAAGAAGGGACGCACTTTTGGCGCAGCATTGATTTTCATTGCAGCAACAGCACTTATGGGCCTTCTCATAACCATTGCTGTGTTTAACTCTGGTGTAGATACTCCTAAGGAGCGTAAACTAGAACGAGAGCTAGCAAACATGTCTTTACAATTTGAGATTCAAGAAAAGAAACTAGACCAGATAGAACGTGTGCTTGCAAATGTAGAGGAACGTGATAATAATGTATACAGAGTACTATTTGAGGCAAGTCCTATTCCTAATGAAATAAGACAAGCAGGTTTTGGAGGAGTAAATCGCTATAAAGACCTAGAAGGTTTTGATAACTCTTCTATGATTACAGGAAGTGCAAAACGTATTGATCAAATTACAAAACGACTTGTAATCCAGTCAAAATCTCTAGATGAAATTGCAAAACTAGCCGAAGAGAAAGAAGCTTTACTTAAAACAATACCGGCCATACAACCCGTTCAAAACAGAGACCTATCGCGTGTGGCATCTGGTTTTGGAATGAGAGTACATCCTATATTAAAATATCGTAAGATGCACAATGGTATGGATTTTACGGCACCTCCTGGAACTCCTATTTATGCAACGGGTGATGGGAAAGTGACTAAAGTAGGACTAGGTAGCGGCTACGGTAAAATGATCATTATAGAGCACGGCTTTGGTTACAAAACGTATTATGCTCACATGAGTAAGTATAAAGCTACCGTAGGACAAAACGTAAAACGTGGCGAGATTATAGGCTACGTAGGTAATACCGGACTATCATCTGGACCTCACCTGCACTATGAAGTGTGGAAAAATGGTACCGTACTTAATCCTGTAAACTTCTATCATAATGATCTTACTCCAGAGGAATATGATCTTATGCTTACCGCGTCGTCTCTAGAAAATCAATCTCTCGATTAATGCACATAGATCTTCCAGAAAAACTATACTACACCATAGGTGAAGTCTCAAAGGCATTTGATGTAAATGCTTCTTTAATACGTTTCTGGGAGAAGGAATTTGATGCCATTGCTCCTAAAAAAAATGCAAAAGGTACCAGAAGATTTACGCCACAAGATGTCAAGAATCTTGAGCTCATTTATCATCTTGTTAAAGAGCGAGGCTTTACCCTAGAAGGTGCAAAAACGCACCTTAAAGAAGGTAATAAAGAAATACTCTCAAACTTTGATATTATAAGAAAACTAGAAGGAGTAAAAGCCCAGTTATTAGAAATTAAATCTAATCTTTAAAATGGTCTCCCTTTACGATAATCACGATACGCCATCGTGATAAAAACAATACTCGCTGTTATAGAAAGTAAGCTCATGATCATATAATGACCTGAAAATAAATGGTAGATACCAGCGATAACACCTACACAACCCATCACTCCTAGTATATACAAAAATTTCATATCCATCATTAACTGATACACTCCTTACGGATGTCTTGTTCTTTTTTTTGCAAAAGTGGGCTTATTTAGCCTCATATAGCATGACATTAACAAAATCTTATTGTCATTGAGTAGCGATTCTTTTCCTTAACTTGCTACTATTGTATGTTCTTTGTAACAAATAACAAAACACAACAACTAATCATCAAACCAACTTTATATTATGAAAAAAGGACTTATCGCTCTTATCGCTATCGTTGCTGTAGTCATTATAGGAGGCTTATGGCTTGCTCGTACAAATAACAACCTAGTACCACTAGATGAAGAAGTGAGCGCACAATGGGGTAATGTGGAGAGCTCTTACCAGCGTCGTGCAGATCTTATACCTAACATTGTAAACACGGCCAAAGGATATGCAGATTTTGAGCAAAGCACCCTGATTGGTGTCATAGAAGCTCGTAGTAAAGCTACTTCAATTACAATAGACCCTTCAAATATTACACCCGCACAACTCAAGCAATTTCAAGAAGCACAATCAGGCCTTACCTCTGCCCTTTCTAGATTACTAGCTGTTTTTGAGCGTTATCCAGATCTCAAGGCAAATGAAAATTTTAAGGAACTTATCAATGAGTTAGAGCGCACAGAAAACCGTATTAATGTAGAACGCAATCGCTTTAATGAAAAGGCAAAAATGTTAAACTCTGAGTTACGCATGTTTCCTACTAATCTCGCTGCAAGTATCTTAGGTTTTGATAGCCGTGCATACTTTGAGGCAGATGCAGGGTCAGAAAATGCTCCAGCGGTAGAATTTGATTTTGGCACAAAATAAATGGCATCTACGGTAGAAGATTTTTTAAGTAAAAGTGATGAGCAAGCCATCGTTGAGGCTATCAGACAGTCTGAGATGCGTACTTCGGGAGAGATTCGTGTGCACCTTGAGCACCACTCTGCTACAGAAGATGCATTAATGCGTGCTCAAGAATTATTTCATTTACTTAAAATGGACAACACTAAGGAAGAAAATGGCGTGCTTATTTATGTTGCCGTAGATGATCATAAACTCGCTATTTGCGGTGATACAGGTATCAATAATGTAGTGCCCCCAGATTTCTGGGAGTCTACTAAGGATGCTATGATTACTCAGTTTACTAAAGGAAATTTCCGTGATGGACTTATTGCAGGCGTGCATGCTGCTGGTGAAAAACTAGCCGTATTTTTCCCATGGAAACATGGTGACAAGAATGAACTCCCTGATGAAATAACGACTTCTTAATGCAAGAAAAAAAATATGTTTTAAGTGCACGCTTTCGCGAAAGCATACTCTTCTCCTTACTTTTATTAGTACTGAGTGTTCCTGCATTTGGGCAATTTACAATTCCTGAAAAACCAACAAAGGCAAATCCTGATGCGGTTTATGATTACATAGGGTTGCTCTCTCCTGGTCAGAAAAGCGCATTAGAAAACAAACTTATTACCTATAGTGACAGTACCTCTACACAAATTGTAATCGCCATTATTAGTACGTCTAATGGTGAAGGTCTTGATATGGTAGGTGCAAAGTGGGGACAGCAATGGGGCATAGGTCAAGCAAATGAGGATAATGGTATCCTTGTTATTCTAGCAAAAGATGACCGTAAGGTAGATATTAATACGGGTTACGGGATAGAAAGCATTATCTCAGACCGTGATGCAGAGCGTATAATTAATAGCATAATGATTCCTCAGTTTAAACAAGGAAATTTTTATGCGGGGCTAGATCAGAGCGCAGATGCAATCTTTGATGGCCTACAAGGAAACTTTAAAGGGTCTAGAAAAGGTGAGAATGGATTTCCTGTACAAGGAATTCTTATGTTTATTTTCTTTATAGTCATACTTATTATTATGAGCCGTGGCAACCATCGCGGCGGTGGGCGCAATGGTGGTAAACGTAGTGCGGGCGGATCATTACTAGATGTGATCATCCTTAGTAACATGGGGCGTGGTGGCTTTGGAGGTGGTGGCTCTTTTGGAGGAGGTGGCTCTTTTGGAGGCGGTGGCTTTGGAGGAGGTTTTGGTGGTGGTGGCTTTGGAGGCGGTGGCGCGTCTGGAGGATGGTGATTTGTACTCCTTATTGCTAGATAGCACCATACTATAAATTCACCTTGCAGCTGGAAGAACGTTCCTCTTTTACAAAGCGTTTATTTATAATAGCTTCTATGCTTTTACACCCATAGCATATTTACTTTAATTTATGAATGATCTTTTCCCTATCTAAAAGAGTGGCTTATTCTGGACGTAACTAGCTTTTTAATATTCTGTCCTTTTAGGACTGGTAAAAAAAAATGATCTTCCTGTAATCTCTTAGTAAGCACTTCACCAAAATCAGGTATGAGTATGACTCATACCAATTATTTCTATAATTTTTATTATTATAAATTCTTAGGCGCTCATTCTTAGGGAATTCCGTAACTTGAAGCAACAACTAATTATTAATCAATAAAATTATAAAGTTATGGCAGTATTAAAAGTAATTGAAGTGTTAGCTAGTTCTGAAAAAAGCTGGGAAAACGCAGCAGAAAATGCACTTAAACATGCAGGGAAATCCATAAAGAATATTAAATCTCTTTATGTAAATGAGCAAAACTGCGTCGTAGGTGACGATGGGAAAATTAGAGAATACCGCATGAATTGCAAAATCACTTTTGAAGTAAATTAATGTACCTTCTAATACATTGTACAAAGTCTCATCTAGCGATGAGACTTTTTTTTGTTTGTACTTTTACAATAACACTACGATTTATAATCATATAAACTCGTTACATATCGCCCCTTTGTAAATAAGTGCCTATTAAGAAAATCTTACTATGAAAACTCTATATACTAATGATCTCATCCATGAGACTAGCCCTTATTTATTGCAACATGCGCATAATCCGGTAAACTGGAAACCATGGAATGAGCAAACCCTAGGAAAAGCTCAAAAAGAAGACACCCTTTTACTCATAAGTATAGGTTACTCTTCGTGTCACTGGTGCCATGTGATGGAACACGAGAGTTTTGAACATGTGGAAGTAGCAAAGATGATGAATAGCCACTTTACAAACATCAAGGTAGACCGTGAGGAGCGTCCAGATGTAGATAATGTATATATGAATGCAGTACAACTTATGACGGGTCGTGGTGGGTGGCCTCTTCATGTTATTGCGCTACCAGATGGGAGACCTGTATGGGGAGGTACTTATTTTCCTAAAGAGGAGTGGACAAGTGCCCTAGAACAAATTGCAGATCTTTACAAAACAGCTCCAAAAAAGCTTCTTGAATATGCAGATAAGTTACAGCAAGGCATGCAAGAGATGGATGCCATAATTACAAACAACAGCAATCCAGATTTTAAACTAGAAACCCTACAAGACGCTATAAGCCAGTGGTCAAGACAGTGGGATACTCGACAAGGCGGACTTAACCGTGCTCCAAAATTTATGATGCCTAATAACTATCTATTTTTACTTAGGTACGCACACCAAAACCAAGACGAAGAACTAATAGAATATGTAAACACAACGCTAGAACAGATTGCCTTTGGTGGTATTAATGATCACGTAGGTGGTGGTTTTGCACGATATAGTGTGGACACAAAATGGCATATACCACATTTTGAAAAAATGCTTTATGATAATGCGCAACTTGTAAGTCTATATGCACTTGCATACACAAAGACCAAAAACCCTCTATATAAGGAAACGGTCTATCAAACATTACATTTTATAGCACGCGAGATGACCACAGAAGATGGAGGCTTCTACAGTGCGCTAGATGCAGATAGCCTTACCGCAACTGGATCGCTAGAAGAAGGTGCATATTACGTATGGACTAAAGAAGAACTTCAAACAATTATAGGAGAGGATTTCCATCTTTTTAAGGAGTATTATAACATTAATTCCTATGGGAAATGGGAAAAGGACAACTACGTGCTTATTAGACAGGATACGGATCAAGACTTTTCAAAAGAGTTTGGTATTTCGAGACAGGAAATTATTTCTAAGAAAAATAAATGGCATGCAGATTTATTACGCTTTCGCGAAAGCAATAAAGAAAAACCGCGCCTTGATGACAAAATCCTTACCTCCTGGAATGGTCTCATGATCAAGGGATATATAGACGCATATCGAGCCTTTAACGATCCTACTTTTCTTGATGCTGCATTAAAAAACGCGCGCTTTATAACTACACACCTTTTGAGAGCAGATGGCGGTCTTAATCGTACTTATAAGGATGGAAAAAGCACTATAAATGGATATCTAGAAGATTATGCTGCAATGATAGATGCACTTATAGCCCTTTACGAAGTTACCTCAGATGAGCAGTGGCTCAAAAAAGCAAAACATCTTACTGACTATACGTTTGAACATTTTCAAAACCCAGAAAATAATTTGTTCTTCTTTACTTCAAACCAAGACCCTAGCCTCGCAAGTCGCAATACTGAATGTTATGATAATGTGATCCCAGCGTCAAATTCAATCATGGCAAAAAACATATTTATGCTGTCACATTATTACCGAGATAACAACTATATGGATACCCCAGTAACAATGCTTCACAACATAACGCCTTCTATTGCTCAAAGTCCTACTAGCTTTTCAAACTGGATGGATGGTATGCTCAACTATACGATGCCTTTTTATGAGATCGTTATTGTAGGAGAACAGGCAGAACTTCTAAGACAAGAACTAGATAATCACTACATCCCTAATGCATTTATTGCAACAAGCACTAGTAAAAGTGGCCGCGACATCTTTAAAGGACGCTATCAGGAGGGAAAAACATATATCTACGTATGTGTGAATAATACATGCCAACTCCCAGTAAAAACTGTAAAAGAGGCATTGAAGCTCTTGGAACTTTAACAGAAGTTTATCCTAGAACATTATGCTACAACAGCGCTTATAGTCAATTTTGTAAAAAAATAGTAACTATGAGTAATCCTTTGGATCAAGTAAGCGAGTATCAGGAACATATCGATCAAGCCATTAAATGGATTTGGGAATTTATTCCAGGTTTTTTAAGTGCTATGGTATTACTCTTTATAGGGCTATGGGTAATCCGAATTATAAAAAAACTAGTAGCCAAATTTTTTAAAACGAAAGATTATGAACCTACGCTTGAAAAATTTAGTGCAGACCTTATTAACTGGACGTTAAAAATTGTACTCTTTGTTCTTGTTATTACACAAGTAGGAGTAAAAACTACATCTCTAGTTGCGATCATTGGTGCAGCGGGTCTTGCTATAGGTCTTGCCCTACAAGGGTCATTAGCAAATTTTGCCGGAGGTGTACTCATCTTATTATTAAAGCCTTTTAAAGTAGGTGATTTTATTAAAGCTCAAGGACAAGAAGGAACGGTAAAGGAAATTTCTATTTTCCAGACTAAACTCAATACCTTTGGAAATCAACTAGCGGTTATTCCTAACGGAAAATTATCTAATGAAACCATTGTAAACTTTACAGAGGAAGGCATACGTAAAGAAGCACTCACCTTTGGTATTGATTATGGCGATAATGTAAAACTTGCAAAAGATATCTTACTTACACTAGTAAACGAGCAAGAGCAAGTACTTCAAGAAGAAGGAAAAGCCCCTATGATTGTACTAGCAGAGCTAGGCGATAGTAGTGTAAACTTATCTCTAAGATACTGGGCAAAAAACGAAGACTTCTGGAACCTACGCTGGTTAATTCTAGAAGAAGGAAAAGAACGCCTAGAAGCTGGTGGAATTACCATACCATTCCCTCAGCGTGACGTGCACATTCACAAAGCAGAATAGCAACACTAGATAATCGTACCTATTATATCGATAAACGATATAATCTGGTGCTAGATCCACACAAAAGAACTCGCATATAATTATATATGCGAGTTCTTTTATTTTTAGCCTACAAACATTAATAACCTAATAATTAAAATCAATGGAAGATTATCAACAATGGATTGACCTTGCAATCGCAAAAGGATCGGAATATGGACTAAAGCTCATCATGGCTATTGTCATTTGGGTAGTAGGTAAATGGATTATCAACAAGATCATGAAACTCTTTAAAAATACACTCCAGAAGAATAAAAACATGGATGTAACTTTAGAAAAATTTTTATCTAATCTAGTAAGGACCCTACTGCTTATCCTATTAATTATTGCAATACTTGGACAGCTAGGTATAAATACAGCTTCCTTTGCTGCTATTCTTGCTGCTGCTGGTCTAGCTATAGGTCTTGCGCTCCAAGGGTCGCTATCTAACTTTGCTGGAGGTGTCCTTATGATGTTGTTTAAGCCCTTTAAAGTAGGCGACCTTATAGAAGCCCAAGGAGAAACAGGCGTTGTAAGAGAGATTCAAATACTTACCACAAAGATCGCAACTCCAGGTAATAAACTGGTAATCATACCTAATGGAATTCTTTCTAACGGAAACATTAAAAACTACTCAGAACTAGGCGAGCTACGTGTAGATCTTACTATTGGAGTATCTTATGATGCAGACATTAAAGCGACAAAAGAAGCTCTTATGCGCGCTATGCAATCACAAGAACATGTATTGCAAGTACCTGCACCATCTGTAAATATGGGGGAGCTTGCAGAAAGCTCTGTAAATTACGAAGTACGTCCATGGGCTACTCCAGCAAATTACTGGGATGTATATTTCCAGACTATTGAAAATTGTAAAATCGAGTTAGATAAAGCAGGAATAGAAATTCCTTATCCTCATGCTGTAGAAATTCAAAAATAGCCATTAGATAAAGTTATTATAATAAGAACCGGTCATTATGCTAGTGCATAATGACCGGTTTTATTTATGTCCATATTGCTATAAAACTACGTTACTTTAGGCTTACCTGCAATAAAATCTTTAAGATAATAAGGCTCAAAATAGGCAACATCTTCGAGATCGTTTACTTCAAATTTTTCTTGTGCTAAAGCTGTCATTTGTAAAGACGACGGTAACTCACCTAGTGTGAACCTCGCATTAGGATGGGTACATACCTCTTGAAATTTTTCCACACCGTTTCCTATAAAATGTACAATACCCTTATCTAGATACTTAATAAAAGAAGTTTCATCAAGTATCTGTGCTTGGGTCTCTCTTATGGAGTGTCCATTATGATTAAAAACAGCACTATACACTTCCATTCTTCTGGCATCAAGCATAGGTATAATAAGCTCATCAGGTTGCACCGTTAGCTTTCGCGAAAGCGCACCTAAAGTATCTATAGCAATAAGAGGTAACTCTAGTGCTACACAGAGTCCCTTTGCTGCCGAAACTCCTATACGAAGCCCCGTATAACTCCCTGGTCCCTTGCTCACTGCTATTGCAGTAAGTTGATCCTTAGTTATACTTGCTTCCTCAAGTACATCTTTAATAAATACATGTAAGCGCTCTGCATGAGAATATTTTTGAGCATTATCCTCCTTCATTGCGACTACCTCTCCATTAATAGACAAAGCCACCGAACAATTTGTGGTGGCTGTCTCAAGACATAAAATATGTGTCATTGTTTATTCTTCTATTTCTTTCTTTTCTTCTCCTTTTACCTCAACCTTATCTCCAGTTTTCAGTGTTTTTGTTACTAGACTATAAGGGCCTACAATAATCTCATCACCTTCTTCAAGACCTGTTAAGATTTCAATATTAGAGTCATCTTGTATTCCTGTGGTTACTACTCTTAACTTTGCTTCACCACCACTCTTAACAAATACACACTCAAATTTCTCCTCTGTGGCTCCTACCTTTGTTGTAGACTTAGGAGTAGTACTTCGTGTAGCGCTCGTGTCTGTTTTTACAACAATAGCACTAATAGGTGCTGCAAGAATATTATTACGTTTTTTTGTGATGATATCTACAGTAGCGGTCATCCCTGGTCTAAATGGTGAATATGTATCTTTTTTTCCTTCTAGTAATTGCTTGTAAGAATCTTCAAGAATGCGCACTTTTACTTTAAAATTTGTAACCTGGTCTGCTGTAAGCGTTGCCTGAGCAGAGTTTGCAATTTCTGTAACTACACCAGAAAATTTTGTTTTAAGGTATGCATCTACCTCCACAATAGTAGAGTCTCCTACTGCTATTTTTACAATATCGTTCTCGTTTACATCAACCTCAACTTCCATATTCTGGAGGTTTGCAACGCGTACAATTTCTGTTCCTGCCATTTGAGCAGTTCCTACTACACGCTCCCCTAGCTCTACATTAAGCATTGAGATGGTGCCATCACGTGGTGCAAATATAGAAGTACGTCCTAAGTTATCTGTAGCTTGCTTTACTTGTGCAGCTACACTCTGTACATTATAATAAGCACTCTGGCGGCTTGCCTGTGCAATTTCTAGATCTGCCTGTGCACGCTCAAAATCTGCTTTTGAGATTACTCCTTTATCAAAAAGGGGTTTATTACGATTAAAAGTAAGCGTAGCTTGGTTAAGACTCGCTTCTGCCTGAGACAGTCCTGCACGACTATTTTGTAAAGCTGCTTGACTCTGGCTCACTGCTGCTTGTACTAAGTCTGGATTAATCTTTACTAGCAAGTCTCCTTTTTTTACATCTTGACCTTCCTTGATAGGAAGATCTATAATCTCTCCAGATACTTCTGATGATAATTTTACTTCTATTTCTGGTTGTATTTTACCTGTTGCTGCAACCGTCTCAATAATAGTAGCTCGTTCTAGTTTTTGTATCTCTACAGTCTTGAATTCACCAGATGCACCGAAAGCTCCAGATTTTTTACCTGCGATTAATGCTATTATTACAACAGCAACAATACCTAGTAAAATGAAAAGTGTTTTTTTACTCATGTTGGTTAGAATTTTAGTTCGGTAACGGGTACTCCAAAATAGAGCTCCAATACCTTGATACGAAAAATATAATCATATTTAGAACGCGCCAGTTCAATCTGTGCATTATCGTAACGTAATTTACTCTGACTAAAGTCAAAGGCATTTGTAAGACCTACATCGTAGCGATCTTTTGCATAGGCATAAGCAAGCTCTTGAGATGCTACAGCTATCTGGGCGGCATCATAACTCTCTCTTGCAGCATTTGCATCTGTATATGCCTGGTATACTGCGGTTCTTAAATTTTGTTCTGTAAGTTCTTTTTGAAATTCAGAACGCATAACATTCACCTCGCTACGTTTTACTTGGTTCCTTGCACTCCATCCATTAAATACTGGAACTCTTAAAGAAAGTCCATAAGAAATACCATCATTAAGATATAATTGTTCTATAAATGGCCTAGGTCCTTGAGTGATAACATTAGATATGTTTGCATCTAGACTATTTACCACGTCCCCATTTTCTGTAATCCCAATAGGAGTGCCTTCTGTAAAAGGTTCATCTGGATTAATCACTGGTATAAATCCTCTAGGTCTATCTGATTCTCTTGTGTTGTAGTTAATAAAAGCATCGAGCGTAGGATAAAAACCAGTCTTACTTATTTCTAAATCTTTTTTGGCTAATGCTTCATTTTGTTCAGCAATCTTAAGATCATAGCGCGTTTCCTTTGCTGTCTCTATCAATACCTCTGCCTGAGTATCTAAAATTCCTTCTCCTTGCACTTCGTATTCACCCGCAGCAATGTCAAAGTTTGCTATGTCCTTTATATTTAATAATTGGGCTAGGTTTACAAGGCCTATGGTAACACCATTTTGTGCAGCCACTATACGTTGTCTCTCACCTGCATCTGTAGCTTTTATTTCAAGTAAATCACCTCTAGGTAACACACCTCCATCTACAAGTTCTTGTGTGCGTATTATTTGCTCTTTTGTTACTGCGTTTTGAGTTACAATAACCTTTGCACTTTCTCTAGCAAGTAATACTTGAAGATAAGATACTGCTACATTAAGGGCGACATCATCTTTAAGTTTTGCAATATTATAATCTGCAGCAATTCTAGAAAGCTCTGCTCTATCTAGTACTTTATGATTTCTAAAAGCATTAATTAATCGCACTCCAGAGCTTATACCAAAAGAGGAGTTACGTGTTTGTTGTGTTTCTAAAACTCCAGTAAGCACGTTTTGGGTAAGTCCCGTTTGCCACGCGTTTGATGCTGTACCATTTAAGGTGGGTAAAAATGCTCCTATTGCATCAGATCGATCTATGGCTGCAGTCTCTAGATCTAACTCCGTTTGCTGGATGTTAATGTTGTTATCTATCGCATATTGCACGCATTCTTGCAGCGTCCACTTCTTCTCTTGACTGTAGGTCGTGAGAGCGAGTAACGCTGTCATACAAAATAAGATGGCTTTTTTCATAATCTTGATTGATGTCCAATATGACTATTGAAACGGTTATATGTTACAAAAACTGTTAATTATTTTTTTGAGAGATCATCACGCTTTCGCGAAAGCGTACCTATAAAACTCTGTAAGGCTATAAAACAGACACTTATCTAACCTCTTCCTCCTCCAAATGCTGTAGGAACTTTAAGCTGGTTCCACACCTTAATATTATCTTGAGCTGTGATACCGCTCTTTATTTCTACAAAAATACCATCACTCACACCCACTTCAATATCACGACGTTCAAACTCTTGATCTCCAGTAGCGACCTCTACAAATGGTTTTTTAGTCTTAGGATCATATTGCACAAGTGCTTCTTTTATAGAAAGTACATCTGTTGCTTTCTCAAGGATAATACTTGCATTTGCACTTAATCCCGCTCTAATGAATGTATCAGAATTTGTGCGATCTAGTGTTCCTTTAATTTCAAACTGTATCGCTCCATTTTCGGCTACGCCTTTAGGAGCTATATAATCAAGGGTTGCGTTAAACGTCTTATTCTCTATCGCTCCTACAGTGATTTCTAATGGTAAATCTTCTTTTATTTTACCTACTTCGCTTTCATCTACCTTCCCTTCAAAAATCATTTTATCTACATCTGCCAGTGTTGCTACGGTAGTACCATCATTAAAGTTATTTGCCTCTATCACTTGATTACCCGTTTTTACAGGCACATCTAGAATCATCCCTGTAATGGTAGATCTAATCTGTGTGGTAGCTGCATTACCTAGTCCTCTGGTAGTTCCTGTTTTTATGATATCATAGTTTTGAGAAGCACTCGTAAAATTTACTTGCTCCTGCTTCACACGCTGCTCTGCTTGATTATAAGAATTTTGAATCCCGTCAAAATCGTTTGCAGAGATTACTCCTTTATCAAAAAGCGCCTTCTGGCGGTCGTAAATACTTTTTTGATTTGCTAGCGCAAGCTTTGCAGTCTCAACTCCTGTGCGAGCACCTGCAATATTATTTTTTGCATTTGTAAGAGATGACGCATTAGGCACCACCTCAATTTGAGCGATAAGATCTCCAGCTTTGATATTATCTCCAGCCTCTACATAAATCTCCTTTATAATTCCAGAAATATTAGGCTTGATAAGTACCTCTTCCTTAGGAACAATACTGCCAGTTGCAACGGTTTTCTTAACGATAGTGCGGCTAGATGCCTGCTCTGTGGTATAAACTATAGGATCTTGCTTGTCTTTTGAGTAGATATACCAGATGCCTACTGCAAATAATATAACGATTACAATAAGTGTAATAATGGTTCCTGTGCGTTTCATGCTGTGAGTGATTGATTGTGTTTTATTCTATTCTTAATGCGTCTATAGGCTTCATTTGTATAGCTCTTGTTGCCGGTATAAAACCAGCTAGTAATCCCGAAACTATCAGAATAGCAAGTGCTACAAAAATGACATTTATATTTACTGACGGATTTGCAAAATTATCTACTTTCCCTACTTGGTCTAAGATGGTATTCATCACCCATATAAATCCAGCTGCAACAGCAATACCTGCCATTCCAGAAATAATAGTAAGTACTAATGACTCTTGCAAAATCTGTGATTTAATTTCCCATGGTGTTGCTCCTAGCGCTCTGCGCACCCCTATTTCTTTAGTACGTTCCTTAACTACTATCAGCATGATATTACTGATACCTATTACTCCAGAGAGCAGCACTAGTGACCCTACAAAGTAACCTACAAATGTGAGGATGGAGAATAATCCCATCACACGACCAAATTCTTCGGCAAGGTCAAAGTGACCTATTGCACGTTTATCATCAGGATGTATAGAGCGCTGCTCTCTCATTGTGGTAAAGACCTGCTCCTTAATATCTGTTATTTTTGTTCCATCTTGTGCAGTGATCGCCATCCAGCCTACACTATCTCCTCTATTAAAAGCCTGTGAGAATGTAGTAAATGGCACAAAAATAGTATTTGCATCCTCCTCTGCATCACCGCTACTTTTAGGATTTTTAAAAGTACCCACCACTAAGAAGTTTACGCCATTTATTTTAATGTACGTATTGAGTGCGCTCTCGCCTTTGTCATATAATCCTTTTACTACATCCTCGCCTATAATGCAGATCTTACGCTTCTCTTGAATATCAGAGTACGAGATATAACGCCCAGAAGTAATGTCTTGAGGCTGCTGTTTTATGAATTCTGGATAATCTCCGTAGATACTAAAAGCTCCTGTTTTCTCATTGCGCGTCACATTATTTGCCCCATTAAAACCTCCTAGCTGATTACGTGGTGAGATATACTTAAGCTCAGGATATTTTTCTCTCAAAACAGCCACATCTTCAAGTTTAAAATTAAACCTCCTCCCTTTAGGCAATCCTTTGTAAGACATAGAGGTGCCTTGTGACCACATAAACATCGAGTTTGTGGCAAAGTCTCCAAAATCTGCAGAGACTCCGTTCTTAAGTCCGTTGGTTAATGCTAGCAGCAATACCAATATTAAGATACCCCAGAACACACCAAACGCCGTAAGTAGCGTGCGAAACTTATTTGCGTTGAGAGCTTCCAGTATTTCATTCCAGCGGTCTTTGCTAAACATCTTAAGATACCCTGTAATGGGTGATTTTAATTAAACTTATTACTTCCTTTATGTGAACGATTGTAATTTTAATACGCTTTCGCGAAAGCGTAACATTTTATATTATTCGTCTCTTAGTGCTTCTATAGGTCTAATATTTGCCGCTCTTCTAGCCGGTATATAGCCTGCTATTGCTCCCGCAACTATTAATATAATCACTGTCGAAATTGCTGTTGTAAAATCTACTTGAGGAAATTTAATAAAGTCACTATCTATTTGTGGTCCTACGAGCTCCAGCAATCCTACGCCAAGAAACAAGCCTAAAAATCCAGCAATAGCTGTAATAAAAATAGATTCTTGTAAAATCATCCCGATAATAGAATTAGGAAGCGCACCTAGTGCTTTTCTCACTCCAATTTCCTTAGTGCGCTCTTTTACAATGATGAGCATAATGTTACTCACGCCTACCACGCCAGCGATGATTGTTCCTATCCCTACAAACCAAAACACCATGCGTATGGTGTCTATAAGGTTATATATTTTTTGTGCTTCTTCTAGATTATAGCGTACACGTACTGCGCTTCTATCATCTGGTGATATCTGGTATCTTGACTTAATCTCATCTTCTATCCCTTGACTCACTGCTGCTGAGAGTGCTACTGCTTCATCAAAATTTTCGGACATTTTTACTGTAAATGCCATGGAGCGCAAGTTATCTCCAGCATTAAATACTCTTTGTGCAGTACTAAGCGGAATAAATATTCTAGATTCCTCGCGTTCCCCACCTGGATCTGTAAAAACTCCCGCTACTAGAAAGTTAATACCACTTATTTTTATAGTTTCTCCTATGGGGTCTTCTGTTTTAAAGAGATCATTTTTTACCTTCTGCCCTATAATCGCAACTTTAACACCTTCATCTTCATCCTTTTGAGTTAAAAATCTTCCAGCAGAAAGTGTAGCATTTTCTATAAACTGCTGTCCGTAATTTGCTCCTTCTATTCTATAATTACCAGACTCGTTACCATAATTTACTTGTCCTCCCCAGATATTGTACAAACCTGTTTTATGCTCTAAGGCATCACCAAATTTTGTATTCACATTTTCATAATCGCTATTATGCATCTGGATACGTCTCCCAGGATTAAGACCTGCATATTCCTTTGTAGTAACTCCCGTCCATACATTAACGCGGCTCTCTGCATCTTGTGCAAATTGAGTTTTTACACCCTTCTGTATTCCAGTACTAAAACCTAAAAGAATTACTAAAATAAATATCCCTGAAGCTACTGATAAACCCGTAAGAAACGTGCGAAGTTTGTTTTTTCCTATGGTTTCAAAAATCTCTTGCCAGCGCTCTACATCAAACATGATTAATTGCTTTTACTTGATTAACCACAGTGTCATCTATGATACGACCATCTTTTAAGTTTACAATGCGCTTAGTCATCTCTGCAATGTCTGGCTCATGGGTAACAATTAAAATTGTTTTGCCCTCATCATTAATTCCCTGTATAAGATCCATCACTTCATAAGATGTCTTAGTATCTAGTGCTCCTGTAGGCTCATCTGCTAGTAATACCTTTGGGTCACTTGCAAGTGCTCGCGCTATAGCCACACGTTGTTTTTGTCCTCCAGAGAGCTCGCTAGGCAAGTGAGTTGCCCATTGTGCAAGACCTACTTTTTCTAGATAGTGCATGGCTCTATCTGTACGCTCTGCACGCTTCATACCTTGATAGTACAAAGGCATGGAGACATTATCAAGTGCATTTTTATAATTGATAAGATTGAAAGATTGAAAGATAAATCCTAAAAATTTATTTCGGTATTGGGCTGCTATTTTTTCATTGAGGTTTTTAATAGGGACATTATCTAGGTTATAGATGCCCTCGTCTGCCTCATCCAGCATTCCGAGTATATTGAGAAGTGTAGATTTTCCAGAACCAGAAGACCCCATGATTGAAACAAGCTCGCCCTCTTTTACAGAGAAGTCTATACCCTTAAGAACGTGAAGCGAGTTGCTCCCCATCTGATACGATTTGTGAAGACCTTTTATTTCAATCATAGCCAATGGTTTAGAGCAATATTAACGTTTAACAAGTGAAATATTGTGAATTTCTTGTTAAGACTACTTGATGTACAAGAAAGCCTTTATGCCGTAAAATGTATTGTATAGACTGTTTTTGAGAGTTTCTGTTACACCAACATGTGTTAGCGTTTTGTTAAAAGAAAATAAACCAGCTTGATATAGATTCCAGCTTTAGAAATCAAAACAATCTAAGACCATTGTACTAAATTTCTATATGTCACCTCTCAATCAAAAAAGCCTTAGATTAAAATTCTAAGGCCTTTTTTTTAGGAAAATTAAAAAATCTTCGTTAATCAACGATATTTATCACTCCTGTCATAGAGCCGTGAAATTCACAGTTATAGTACAGCGTATCTGGAGCGTCCATAGGGATTACAAATGTAACAGTACCATCTACAGTTCCATTTCCTGTTACTCCATCATTGTATGCATTTGATGTTCCTGTTCCTTGCGTACTGTTAATATAAAAAGGATGGCCAGCAGCAGTTACGTTAAACGTATAAGTTCCTCCTCTTGTAAACGTGAAGTCAGGGTTGCTTTCATTAGTAAGATTTTCTCCATTAAAAATGTAAGCAGATGCACCACTATTTACTACGTCATAAGTTTCTGTAACATCAGTTTGATTATTACCTACATTACTTCCTATGTTTCCTTGAGCAACTAGGGTTGCTAGGTCATCCATACTTAAATGTATATTAATGTATGCATCGATAGTGAGTAGTTCTGTATAAGTTACAGCAGCTCCTCCTACTAAATTTGCAACTTGTGTTCTACTCATTCCAGTTGCACCGTCTACAGCTGTTAGACCTACAATGATAGCTCCAGTTTCTGCAACGCTATTTTCATGAATGTGACCTGGGTGAGAAGCTCCTGCTTCTGTTCCTTCTAAGGCTACGGTCACTAAGGTAGTTCCATTAAGACGCTCGTGGAATGTAGCAATACCACTTATATCTGGATTTGACACACTACCAAGATCGTAAGATACATTTGTTCCTGTTAAGTCATTTTGACCTATATCCCCTTGAGCTACAATCGTCATTATTTCTTCTGCGCTTAAGTGGACATTAATATACCCATTAAAGTCTAGAAGCTGTGCGTATGTAATCGCTGTTCCATCATTAAGTGTGCTAAAGGTTGTTGAACTCTCTCCGGTACTTCCGTCAACAGTTTCAAGGGATAACACAATAGCTCCTCCTTCGACAGCTGTATTTGCGTGTATATGCGCTGGATGCATCCCGTCTGCCGGAGTGTTTGTAATGTTAAGATTAATTGTTACCGTATTATCAGAGTTTTCTAAAAAAGTTGCAGTCCCAGATATTCCGTCAACTGCTCTCTCTTCGAGATCGTAAGTAATTTGGTTAAGAACCGTTACTGTATCTACAGAATCTGGATCTATTCCAGAATCATCATCGTCTGTACAAGCGGTAGTCACTATCAGTAATAGTAGTGTTAAATACTTAAAACTAGTCGTAATTTTTTTATTTTTTCTATTTAAATGTTTGAGCTTCAGTATATAAAGAAACTATCACTTAAAATCACTTTATCGTGCATATTTGTTTTTAAGCGGTAATTTTGAAGATTATACGCATGTAATAAGACTACAAAATTTATGCGTGACCGCTCGCTATCTACTCTAGATATCACGTAAAAAGTGCCCTGAGTAACCATTATTAATCTTTGTTAACTAGAAAGTCAACGTACATATCGTCCTACACTATACTTTCATGGAAGTGGTATGCGGTTGTTTTGCTTTCGCGAAAGCGTGATCCCATTTTTCTTAAACTATTCTTAAAACGAAACCTTAAACATCATATTCACGTAAGTTCTTATGTAGATTCACACATACAAACTGAAAACTAACCATCACATACCATCCTTAACTAAAACTATCGCTTTTTGCATTGCGGTATTTTGCTTGTTATCACCTATTAAAAAGATGGTTTTCCAGCTTGCGCACAATATTGAACATGCTATTGCTCAAGATAAGGATCATAACCCGCCACATCAACACGAAACTATAAATACCCATCACCACAATAATGATGTGTCTACGCATCACAGCCACCGCGCTCTTACTTTCTTGAAAGTAGTATTTAATAGTAATGACCAGCAGCCAGAGCCTTTTCAAAGCGATGAGAAGTATAATACAGATAAACAATTATCACATACTTATCACCTCAATCCAGTAACCACAGCTCCTTTAGAAAATGTAGGTGACTGGTGGTATATAGAAAAAGAATATACTTCACAAATAGATTTGATCACGCAGCCTCCACAGAGGTCGTACTCCCACTAAGGATTACTGTTTTTATACTCGTCTACTACTAAGCTCGAGCTATAAAGACGCACAATAAATTTTCAAATCTCAAATATATTTATATGAAATTTTTTCTTGGAGTTATCACCATGCTCCTTTTTATCCCATTATATGGTCAATCCATAAAAGGCATAGTACTAGATGAAAATGCCAGCCCCATTGAAGATGCAAATATTTTTAATAAAGAGTCAGGACAGCATGCGCATACCAATGCTACTGGCTTTTTTAACATTCCTAAAACGAGCATAGGTGATTCTTTATACTTCTCTAGTCTAGGATATGAGACCTTACTTTATGTACTAGCAAAAGAAGATACCTCATTAAAGGTTGTCCTTAAACCAAAATCATTTTCGCTTGATCAAATACTCATTGTGTCTGAAGTAAATCAACTTAGTAGTATTGTTGATATTGATGTACAGAATAACCCTGTAAAATCATCACAAGAAATATTACGTAAGGTACCTGGGTTAATTATAGGACAGCATGCAGGTGGAGGAAAAGCAGAACAAATTTTCTTACGAGGATTTGATATTGACCACGGTACAGACCTAGCCCTTAGTGTGGATGGTCTACCCGTAAATATGGTGTCTCACGCGCACGGTCAAGGATACTCAGACTTACACTTTGTAATACCAGAGACTATACAGAATATCGAATTTGGCAAAGGACCTTTTAATGCACAGCAAGGAAACTTTGCAACGGCAGGCTATATTGATCTAAAGCTTAAAGATGCTGTAGAAGAAAATCTAATTACTCTTGAGGTAGGACAATTTAACTCACAGCGTTTATCTGGTTTGTTTCCTGTACTTAATAAAGAATATAGCTCACTATATCTCGCCTCAGAGATTTACCTTACTGATGGTCCTGTAAACTCTCCACAAAACTTTAATCGTCTTAACTTAATGAGCAAGTATGTGTATGCAAAACCTGGTGAGGAGGAGCTAGACCTTACATTATCACACTTTCAAAGTAAGTGGGATGCTTCTGGTCAAATACCACAGAGAGCCGTAGATGCAGGTTTAATAGACCGCTTTGGAGCTATAGATGATACAGAAGGTGGTACCACTAGTAGAAGTAATATCTCACTTAATTATACAAAAAATATTAATGATAGCGATACCTTTAAAACACATGCATTCTTATCAAAATATGACTTTGAGTTATACTCAAATTTCACCTTTTTCCTTGAAGATCCAGTAAATGGTGATCAAATAAGACAGCGTGAAGATCGCGTTTTAATGGGTGTACAAAGTATTTTTGAGCGTAAGGATACAGACGTTGCTGGCTTTAATTTAGATTACCAAACTGGTGTAGGTTTTAGATATGATGATGTGAATGATGTAGAACTATCACGTACAAAAAACAGACGTGAGACACTAGAGTCACTATCCTTTGGAGATGTAGATGAGCTTAACGCCTTTGGTTTCTTTAATGCCGAATTTAAAAAAGGAGATTGGAATTTTAATCCATCTGTCCGTCTAGACTATTTTAAATTTGACTACAATAATAAGTTAAGTCCAGTTTTTGATAATCGTAGTGAAAGCAAAGTAGCCTTTAGCCCCAAGCTTAATGTGATTTATTCTCCTTCTACTACTTTTCAATATTTTGCAAAAACAGGTATAGGTTTTCACTCTAACGACACACGAGTAGTGGTGGCAAATGAAGGTGAAGATATTTTACCTGCGGCGTATGGTTTTGATATAGGAACTATTATCAAACCCGCAAAACGCCTGGTGGTTAATGCGGCACTCTGGAGTTTGTTTCTAGATCAAGAATTTGTGTATGTAGGTGATGCTGGAATTGTAGAGCCTAGCGGCCGCTCTAGAAGACTAGGTGTAGAACTAGGCGCAAGATACCAGCTTAACGACTGGCTGTACGCATACTCAGACGTAAATTATACTTATGCTAGAAGTACAGATGAGCCTAATGGTGCAGATCTTATACCGCTAGCTCCAGATTTTACTGCTGTAGGTGGGATTAATGTAGACAATTTAGGTCGCTTTTCTGGATCACTTTCCTATCGTTTTATAGATGATAGAGCAGCAAATGAAGACAACTCTATCGTAGCAGATGGTTATTTTATCACAGATATGAATCTCAACTATAAAGTAAAAAACTGGACTTATGGAATCGTTATAGAAAACCTTTTTGACACTGAGTGGAATGAAACTCAATTTGCAACAGAAAGTAGATTATTTAATGAATCACAATCTGTAGAGGAGATACACTTTACACCAGGTGTTCCTTTCTTTTTAAGAGGAAGAATTTCAGTATCCTTTTAAGGAAAAGGCGACTACATTGTATTAAAAATAAAAGGTGGACGGGTATACCCGTCCACCTTTTTGCTTATTTATAAAGGTATGCTTTTGCGAAAGCGTACCATTTTATCCTTCAAAATCATCATCACCATCTCCGCCACGACTGCCACGCTCACGCTTTTTTTTCTGGTTAAATCGATATGTAAACGCTAGATTAAAGGAGCGCACTCTAAATTGGAATTCGCTATCACTAGTAAAGGAATCTGTGGTAGTAAGTGACTGCCTTTTACTCGAGTTAAATACATCGCTTACATTAAAAGTGAGCGTTGCATTATCATTAAGGATGTCTTTACTAAAAGCGAGATTTGTAAATAAAAATCCTTGAGTATCTGTTTGTGCATTATTACTAGGACCTCTATAAAAAATATTAGTCTGCCAGTCTATTTTATATGGTAAACTCACCTTTGCACTTCCTCTAGTAAAAAAACTAAAGTTACTAGCTCCAAAATCTCTTCCGTTAAACGAACCGTCTGTTTCAAATAAAAATGCATTTGCACTCAAGTTAAATCTCAGCCATTTTTTAGGATTATAAAGAATGCCTAGCTCTGCACCATAACGCTCATTAGTACTTAAATTAATAGGAAGCGTTCTTATGATAGGAACTCCATTTGCCGTTACAAGCCCCGTATCTTCTTGAATACTCTCAAAGGAATCTGTCTCGTACTGATAGTATATGGATGACGTTAAAGTCAATTTATCCCACCTTTTTAAATACCCGAGATCATAAGCACTTGCAAAAGAAGGTACAAGATCTGGATTACCTTGAAAGATATTTGCCTCACTAGATCGCGACGGAAAAGGATTAATGAACCTTCCTCTTGGCCTGTTAATACGTCTGTTATATCCTAGCGTTATGTTCTCACGTTCATTAAACTCATAGGTGAGGTTTAATGTAGGAAAAAAACCATCTGTTTTATTATCAAAATCAAGATTAGTCCCTAATGGATTATTAGCTGTGATTACTGCATCTACTGTTCCTTGTTGTCTTGTGTTTTCATAGCGTAAACCTGCTAAGAAAGAAAAATCACCAAACTTATCTCCGTATTGTGTGTATATCGCATGCACATCCTCTTTATAGGTAAAAATATTTGATAACCCATTATCCCTTATAAAAGTACCCCCAGCAACATCTTCTTCTAGCAATGTGTAGTCTGTAATAGTTTCTTCAAAATTTCCTCTATAGCCAGCTTCAAACTGCGCAGTCTCCCCTATGGGACGCACGTAATCAATTTGTGCTAGATATTCTGTTTGATCCTCTATTTGAGTAATAGCTTCTGTAGGTAAATTTTCTAGTGTGGGAAAAGCGTTGAACTCCGTAATGATAGAACTCTCTGTTTCCTCGTCTTTTGCATATTGTAACGCTGCTGTGAGCTCATGCCCAGAGTCATCAAACTTTGTAATGGTATTAAGTGATAACTGGTAGGTCATATCTTCTTCATTCTCGCGCTCAAACCTAGTTCTTGATACTGTAAGATCATTATCTGGAGTAAACTCGCTTGTAAAATTATCTGTTCCAGAATCATTATCACCTACTCTTAAAAAACCACTTGCCGTTACAGCTGTTTTTTCTGTCAAAAAATATTCAATACCTAGATTGGTGTTAAATCCTCCACGGTTTCTATCAAAATCTCTGTCTTCTCTTAAAATACGATCTACCGCTGTTGTAAAACCTTGCTCCCCATCTGGGCCTATTTCTGATACAAAAAATTGATTTTCAGCAAAGGCATTACCAGGAGACATGCGTTTATTATATCCGGTAGTATTAAAAATATTAAACTTATCTGTTCTCAAATTAATATTTCCAGTTACACCATAATTTTCTGGAAATCCTACATTGGTTTGTATGGAACCATTAAGCCCTAGTGTTTTCTCTTTCCTGAGGATAATATTAAGGATGCCAGCCGTACCTTCTGCATCATACCTAGCCGAAGGTGAGGTGATTACCTCTACACGTTCAATAGCATCTGCAGGCAACTGACTCAACGCATCTACAGAGCCAAAACCTGCAATAGCAGATGGACGTCCATTGATTAAAATACGTACGTTTGCGTTTCCTCTAAGTGCTATAGCTCCATCTACATCTACGGTAACAGAGGGCACATTGCTAAGTGCATCACTTACCGTGGCACCACTTGTAGTGAGATCTTTCCCTATATTATAAATCTTCTTATCTAATCGTACTTGAACCTCTGTGGTTTCTGCACGCACAATGACTTCATCTAGAGATTGAGCATCTATCGCAAGGGTTTGAGTAGGTAGCGTAGTACTCTTTGAAAGGCGTTGTGCAGGAAGCACTTTAGTCTCAAAAGAAATAAATTCAAATTTTACATCATAAACTCCTGCTGGTAATGAGATACTATAGCTGCCAGATGGATCTGTAATTCCTCCTGTTACTACCTTGCCATCTACAGTTGCAAATGAAACCGTTGCATACTCTAAGGGTATATTAGTCAGTGCTTCTATGACCTTACCAGTAATAATAACATCTGGTCGCTCTCCTCCAGGTCTTTGAGCAATAGTCATCATTGAAAATGACAGTAATAAAAGGGTAATAAAAAATCTCATCCGCTTGATCGTTTGGCTCTACAATTAGACACTCAAATTACGGAGGGGTTTAGCGCGATACTCCTAAGATTTTGTTAAAGAATAATACTCACATTACTTAGGAAAACGTAGCTCATATAATCAAGTAAAAATAATGGTGATACAATAATCACGATGGTCCTAGTCTAGCTCTTCTTGCGATGTACTATCTATATTTTTTCTAGACTTGTAGACAAAATAAAAAACACCGCCTACAAGGATATAAGGGATGATCATTAAATATTTAATTCCATTATTTATCCCTTTTGCAGTACTATTATCTTCCTCAGACTCTAGGACTGCTCTACACATCGCACACTGGGTGGTAGACGCTACCACTGTTGCAGGTAAGTCTGCTTTCGCGAAAGCAAAAATTAAAAAAAGCATTACCGTGAAGCGTTTAACATGTTTCATTTAGTGAACGTAATATGGAGAAATCATTACATACACGACCACACCAGTAATCGCAACATACAGCCAGATAGGAAACGTAATACGCGCTAGTTTTTTATGTTTATCAAAACGCTTTGCAAGCGCTCTCACGTAGGTAAACAATACCAATGGAATGATAATTATAGATAGTGCGATATGCGTTATTAAAATAAAGAAATACACATAACGTATAAGTCCTTGCCCACCAAAACTTGTGGAATCTGATGTCATGTGGTAAGCTACATACATTAATAAAAAGAGTACAGATAATGAAATAGCTGTTTTCATAAGTCGTTCATGGACCTTACGATTTCCATTTTTTATAGCCAGCACTGCGAGTATAAGTACTATTGCAGTAAGGCCGTTAATAGATGCGTAAATAGGAGGTAAAAAAGTGAGTGGTTCTACATCTATACCATAATCTTTAAGCTTGATGCCAAATAAAATAGCAACAGCAATAGGTATTACTATGGATAAAATGATAATCCAAACTCTATATTTCTTTTCTGTAGGGTTAAGTGTACTCATCGTCTATTTAAGTAATTTCTGTATATCTTCAATAAGGATGTCTATTTCTGGTGTCTCTCCACCTTCTGGCACATTCTCATTCATAGGGACAAAACCTCTGTAATAAGGCTTAGCATTGCCATAAGGGTCAAGTCTAGAACGTATAAAACCATTTTTATCTATAAGAGCAAAGAGGCCAGAGTGGTATAAATCACTCTCATCTCCTTCTTCATTTGTAGCTAGATAAAAACCCTCATTAGAAAGTTTTCTAATCTCAGATCGCGCTCCTGTCATAAAATTCCAGTGCGGATTAGTAACGGCATATTCTTCTTTATATTTTTTAAGCACCGCAGGTTGATCGTGTTCTGGATCTATAGAAAAAGACGCAATCCCAAAATCCTCTCGGCCTTCAAACTTCTTTGAAATTTGTTGTAGATTATGACTCATAGGGATACAGATATCTGTGCATCGTGTAAAGAAAAACTCTACTAGATATACTTTACCCTTATAGTCTGCATTTGTAATGGTATCGTTGTCTTGATTTACAAATGAAAATGGCGGCACCTTTCTGTCTACGCCATTTTGATTAATGTAAATTAAACCATCTGGAGCTTCATTTATTTTCTTCCCACCCTCTTGATGCATTCTTCCGCCGCGAGATACATCATCGTTTGCAATACGTCTATAAATTTTTGGGATTACAATAATTCCAAAAATCAATACGATGGCAGCTATTCCTATATATGTGTTTTTTCTCATGAGCCGGTAGGCGTTACTTAGTATCTCTGCGTTGTTCAATTTTAGGACTAGCATTATTATTTTTCTTAAGCGCTAGTCTGTACTCTGCAAGTAATATTTTTACATCATCTTTAAGGTATCCCATCTCTACAGCTTGTGTAAAGTCATAACCGTACACATTTGCCTTCTTTTCCTCATGCCCAGAGCGCAATGCTCTTTCTTTATCTATTACAAAAACATTAGGGTGGCCACCATCATTCATCATAGAGAGCGATGTCCCTAAGCTATTAAAATGTGCTTGTGTTTGTTCTTTTGTAGCCACTATAAAACGCATTTTTGAGGTATTAAAAATACGTGATAATTCTGCTCTTAAATTATCAATTACCTCCTCGCTACCCTCATTAACAAATAATACCAACTGGAAATCTGTATAGCGCTCAAAATATTTGAATATCATCAAATTCAAATTTGCAGTATATCCTTCATTTCCTTTTAATCCGTCACCTAGATATCCTACTAGGGTAATATGATTGTTAAATGTGAGAGGCGTATCTGGAGTCTCTGCTGTTTTAATCTCTTGGTCTGCATACATAGCAATATCTGCTACATCAGTTGTAAGTAGTGGCAGGTTTGCAAAGTTATAAACTCCAGATGCAAAGAATAGGTAGATTACAACGGGTAGTACAAAAAGTGATATGAGAACAATTTTCTTTTTCATAGATTACAAAGATAAATCTCAAGAAGTAATCGGGCTTATAAATGGTTTCAATTTTTATGAAATAACGCTTTCGCGAAAGCGTATTTATAAGACATAAAAAAAGCGACTCGAAAGTCGCTTTTTACTATTTATTAAAAATTCCAACTCTGGAATCCTGTGTCATATACGTCAAAGATATAATCTCCTTCTGTTAGTAATATAAAAACTAGATACGATACCAGAAATATACCTGTCCATACTACAGCTCTTCTCAATCCTTTAACTTCATCACGCATGTGCATAAAGTCCCATGTAATGTAATAAGCCTTAACGACAGTAAGTATGATAAATATCCAGTTAAGGAGTTTCATTCTTACTACAGTCGTTTCAATTAAGAAAGAAGGCTTGTAAATACCTAGAACAACCTCGACAGCTGTAATAATGGAAAGAAATATTAATACACCCCAGATTTTCTGAATGTTATTTTTGAACTTTAATGTTCCTCTAAAGATTGCAAGTTTATGTTCGTGTGCCATAATATGTAATTGTCTGCGTGGTAAATTAAACTAGGTAGAAGAATGTAAATACAAATACCCATACAAGATCAACAAAGTGCCAGTATAAACCAACCTTTTCGACCATTTCATAATGTCCTCTTCGCTCGTAGGTTCCAAGAACTACGTTAAAGAAAATAATGATGTTAATCATCACACCTGACAATACGTGAAAACCGTGAAAACCTGTAATAAAGAAAAAGAAGTCTGCAAAAAGTGGTGCTCCATATTCATTATGAATTAGGTTTGCCCCTTCTACCACAAGCTTTCCATCTCTAGATAACTTAGCTAGCGACTCTTCTCTAGACAGCACTGTTTTCTCACCTTCATCCGTAAGAGTTTGTATGCGTATCAATGCATTAGGCGTTGCTTCAAAGCCTGCTTTTACCTCTTCTATAGAATATGTAGTAGCAGGACCTTCGTCTGAGAACCAGATTCCATTTTTATTAAGGTGTTGCTCGCGCTCTCCTACTTGAGTAATGGCAAAGTCACTTAGCGCCATACGATTACCTTCTGTATCTACAAATTGAAGTATCTTTCCCCCTTTTGTTTCTACGGCTCCAAAATCACCTTTTATAAATGTTGCCCATTCCCATCCTTGTGATCCCACAAAGATAATACCACCTATAATGGTAAGAAACATATAGAATGCTACGCTCTTATGCTTTAAATGATGACCAGCATCTACAGCTAGTACCATTGTTACAGAAGACATGATCAATACAAACGTCATAAACGCCACATATATCATAGGGAAATTTCCGTGTATGAAAGGTACGTGTGTAAATACTTCGTCGGCTATTGGCCAAGCATCTATAAATTTAAATCTTGAAAAACCATAGGCTGCTAGAAACCCAGAAAAAGTTAAAGCATCTGATACGATAAAAAACCACATCATGAGTTTTCCGTAGCTAGCTCTTAGTGGTTCGTTACCACCACCCCAAGTGTTTTCCTCGGCGTTGTTATTTGTCACTGTCGTGTCCATTCGTAAGAATTGGTTAATTTAATGGTTGCAAAAATAAGTATTTTATGTTCAGATATCAACACTGTGAACCCGATTTATAATCGTTTTAGATACGCCGCTCAAAAAAATAAGTGTGACGTTACTATTTTGTAACAAATAAGAGTACAAATAAAAAGACCCATAAAATATCTAAAAAATGCCAAAACGTTACCCCTAGCGTCAATCCTAAATATTCTGTTTTTGAATACTTTCCTCTTAAATGATTAATTATTACTGTAATTAAAGATATAAAACCTGCTATTAAATGCGCAATGTGTACTGCAATAATAAGAAAGAAAAAAGTGGTAGTGATATTACTAGATGCTCCTGTAAAATAATACCCTTGCTCCTGAAAAGCACTAAAACCTGCAAATTGTGAAGCTACAAATCCTATACCTAGCGCAAGTGTAAGGAATAAAAATAACGTTCCCATACCTCTCTTACCATTTACGATGGCATTTTTTGCAAGATGTATCGTAATACTACTTATAATTATTAAGACTGTAGAAATTATAAGCGCCTGCGGAAAGTCATAATTTTCTAGCCAGTCACGTCGCTCCATACTTACAATATATGCACTTGTAAGCCCTGCAAATGTCATACACAAACTTATAATTCCAAACCAAAGCATTTGCTTTTTGGCACGATCTAGCTTTAACTTTTCACCTCCTTGAGTATAATCCATCTATCTTAAAAATTTATCTATTACAAAAACAATTTGAAGTAGTGTAATATATGTTACACTGGAAAGCATGAGTCGTTTGGCTGTTTTTGCATCTCTGTTTTGGTACAATTTAATTGCCCAATACAGCATAAATAATCCTAGTGCACCCACAATAATAGCAGATACTGGTGTTAAAAATAAATCTCCGGTCACCCCTAGTGCAGGTACAAGCGAGATAAGTACTGTCCATACCGTGTACAATACGATTTGAACTGCTGTACCCTTATCACGTTCCCCAGTAGGTAACATGGCAAAGCCTCCTTTCTTATAGTCATCAAAAAGAAACCAACCAATAGCCCAAAAATGAGGAAACTGCCAGAAAAATTGTATCATAAATAAGGTTCCTGGCTCTATCCCAAAATCATTTGTCGCAGCTACCCAACCTAACATATAAGGTATCGCTCCAGGAAAAGCACCCACAAATACAGATAATGGCGTTTTAGTCTTTAAAGGTGTGTATAACAATACATACATGAATATAGAAATCCCTCCAAACATTGCTGTTTGAGGATTAATGTACCACAAGGTACCTAGCCCAAGAATAGTAAATAACACTGCTATAAAAAGTGCCTTTAGCTTAGACATTCTTCCAGAGGCAACGGGCCTATTCTTTGTGCGATCCATCAAGGCATCTAGATCTTTCTCTAGCACTTGATTATAGGCGTTTGACGCACCCACCATAAAATAACCTCCCACAGCTAGCATCAACACTACTAGCCAGTCTATCTCTGTAGCTCCAAGAAAATATCCAGCAACACTAGAAAACACTACGCTTATAGATAAACGCATCTTTGTGATTTCTTTAAAATCGTACCAAGTAGAGTAGGTAGTAGTATGTATAGCGACGTCGCTCAAAAACAGTAGGTTTAGTAATATTTTTAGTGGTGCAAAGATACTGCCCAAAAGGAATCTGTACAACAAAACAATGCGCATAATGGGTTGTTAAAATTACGCTTTCGCGAAAGCGTTACTACATTAATACGACTACCTTTATAAAAAACAAATAAATGAGATATTTTACGCTTATAATTACAGTACTTATAGCCAGCATTTCCAACGCCCAGGGACGCTTTGATGATGTGCAAATCACTATTGAAAAAGTAACAGACCACATCTATATGCTTCAAGGAGCTGGAGGAAACATAGGAATCTCTACTGGAAAGGATGGTGTTTTTATGATAGATGACCAATTTGCACCGCTTAGTGATAAAATCACAGCAGCTATCAAAACAATCTCTGAAAAACCCGTAAGTTTTTTAGTAAATACTCATTTTCACGGTGATCATAGCGGCGGAAATGCAAATTTTCAAGCAGCAGGAGCTATCATTGTTGCTCACGATAACGTGCGCAAAAGATTAGCCTCAGACAAAAACACTGCAGATGCAGGATTACCCGTTATCACTTTTAGTGAAGATGCTACTTTTTATCAAAATGGTGACGACGTGTTTTTAACCCATGTACATAACGCGCATACAGATGGCGATGCCCTTGTTTATTTTGCTCAAAGTAATGTACTACACACTGGCGATACATTTTTTAATGGCAATTTCCCATACATAGATACAAACCGTGGCGGGAGTATCCAAGGAGATATTGATGCTGCAAAGAAAGGACTTATGCTTATCAACGAGGACACTAAAATAATTCCTGGTCACGGAAAGCTAGCAACAAAGGAAGATTACCAAAAATATCATGATATGCTTCAAAGTGTACACGCTGCTGTATCTGCACAAATAGAGGCAAATAAAACACTGGAAGAAGTGGTAGCCATGGAATCTATTACAAGAGATTATCTTACGGATGAGGAAACTGCAAAAGATTTTATTTCTGGACCAAAATTTAGAAGTACCGTATATAAAAGTATTCTTGAGCACGCCAATATTAATAAATAACGGTCCTCATGTATCCCCATGCTACTTCCATTAGACCGTTTATAGGCGCTCGTGACTTTAATTCCTCCCGAACGTTTTATACTTCTATTGGTTTTAAAGAAACAATCATCTCCTACAATATGTTATTGTTTACAATGGATGACTTTGGGTTCTACTTGCAAGATGCTTATGTAAAAGACTGGGTAGATAATACCATGGTGTTTTTAGAAGTGCAACATCTAGATGAATATCTCGCACACCTCGAGTCTCTTGATTTGACTACTTTATTTAAAGGCGTTAAGATTTCAAAAATAGTAGAGAATGACTGGGGAAGAGAGTTTTTCTTACACGACCCATCAGGAGTCTTGTGGCACATTGGGTCTTTTGCAAATCGCCCCTCTTAATATACAATATACGCTACAGAATCATACACTAAAGCCGACCAACCATAGTCGGCTTTTTGTTTGTTGTATTTTAATCTATAATCTTAGACCTAGAAGTCTTATCTAATCGTTGCTTCTCTAGCATTTCCATACCCATTTTCAACATACCAATGAGGCTAATTCCTAAAATTATAGATCCAAAGCCCAATTCTTTCAAAAAAGGATTGTCCAAAAATAGATATGCACATACACCAAAAGATAAATAGACAGCAACATTAAACATCATAATAAGCAGAAAAACTCTTCCTTTCTTAGGGTCTTGCCAAACTTTCCGAGCAAATTTATGCTGCGATTTTGAAGTGTCTTGCAACGTTGAAAAACTTATTGCCAATCCTAAAAAGACTAATACATTACCGAAACTATCAAAAAACAAATTGATGTTTCCATCATAAGAATTTAATCCAAAAACAAAGGGAATAACCATGTAATAAAGAGCTACTGCCATTAGAGGATATTGTAAATAACTTAAAGTTTGAAAGAGCTTTTTTAAAATCCATCATCATTTTCATCTAATAATCATAATACCAATTAAACAAATCTGTCCTAAAGCCTACATTGAGCCATAGTGTACTTGTATCAAATGTAATTGGTGCATCTTGAATAGCTGCTGTTGCGCTGCGGTAAATAGGGTTTGCATATACCTTTAAATTTGTAGCAGGATTTATTAAATACCCTAACTCAAGATCTGCATACATGCTATTTACTTTATTTCCTTGAAAGAATGCAATACCATTATCTGAAGGTCTATTTTCATCATTACCATAAATACTTCCTCCATAATAGATCTCATTGATATCTCCTATCTCAACACCTCGAGTTCCTACAATAAGCTTTGCAGTTCCATACCATCGCTCTCTTTCATAACGAGCAATGCCAATAAGTTCTTTAAAATTTGCTCCCCATTGATGAGCTAGCGACTGGTTTGCATGTCCATAATTGAGTTGTATCTCATTATTTGAATATACATAAGGGCGCACTTGGTTATACTCGCCTTGTAATATCAAATTCTTTATCCCAAAGGCATCATAGTATTTTGCTCCTATTTGAAATCCTTGCTTGTTTTTATAGCTCTGGTTTCCCCCTATCACGTCTCTAGCCGAAAATTCATCAATAACAATCTGGCCATAAACATTCACACGATCATTAACTTTATATTTACCCGTAAGACCTACCAGTGCATTACCACCACGAGACCCTGTAGAAAACTCGATAGCCCTATAGAAAATAACAGGATTTAAGAAGTTAAAGTCAAAACCTCTTCCATTCTCATCTTCCCAGATTACAGATTCAAAAAAACCTACGTTAATGCGCTTACTTAAGTTCCAACTCAAGTAGTGATTACTCATGAATTTTGTTCTAAAAGCACCATCTGCGGTTACTTCTGGCCTTACATCTCGTAATGAAGTCCAAGTGTTCGTATACTTAAATTTCCAAAACGTAGTGTTTAACTTCAAGTAAGGAAAATAACTCGCATTATCGCTAAGCAAAAGTGATCGATACCCATCTCCTATAAATTGCTTCCCATGTCCCAACTGTATATTAAAATACTTACTGGGTGTGTAAGACACATAGCCCTCAGCTACTGGATAATCTAGATCTCCGTTTGTTCCTTCTTTGGCAATACCACGACCAGGTACGATAGCTGGATTACCACCATCTGGACGAAGAGACCTCGCTATAGCATCAAAATACCTAGGGAATCGACCTTGACTCTCATATACAGCAGCAAAAAAGTTGAGCTTCTTTCCTAACCCACCTTGGATATAAACCGCCCGCGTATTATTGTAAGTGAAACTATCAGATTTCAAATCGTCGGTTTCATATCCCAGTTGTAAATCGGCTGCTGGGTCTAGGGTGATCCAGTAATCCTCTCCTTGTATTTGCACCATATGCTCGTTAGACCATTTTCTCCCAAACCACGTTTTCTTCTCTTTCTTGAGTGCGTCTGTCTTTTCTTGAAAATTATAATATGGATTTACAGTTTGATACAGGTAAGGCTTACTTGCCGTATGCGCATTTGTCCCCACAAGATTTAATTCTTGATCAAACCTACTATAAACTTGATGCGAGAAAGGAATATTGAGCTGACTAGTATACTCATTTGCTGGATTAAATTTTTGGTTTTGAATACGCTCATACTCATTTTGCATTGGGTTTTTAAGTGCAATGTCATTTTTTGCTTTCGCGAAAGCGTCACTCGCATTATCATTAGCAGTGATACTTCCTACTTGATTACGAGAAAGCGGTAATAGCACTGGCAGGGTAAACTGCATGTAAGTAGGCTCCCCATTATAAGTTGCTGGGTCAATGGTAGGGAGCTTTTTAAATACCTCCTCCATTGATTTCTTAAGTGATGCAAACAACGCATCTGTGTATAATAACTTAAAAGTACCCTCACGAGTAACCTCAAATAAAATAACCATCTTACCTTCATACGTCTCCTCTTGAACCTCAACAGGGACTTCCAGATTCTCAATGATAAAAGAAATAAACGTTTCATTAAAACAGGCAGGAACTTCACTCACAGGTGACTTTTCACATAATGGAAAAACAGGATACTTTTCATAATCACTAGAAGTCACCTGAGCGGTCATACCATAAGTAGTAAATAAGAAAAGGAGGAGTATGTATTTATGCATAGAAATAGGCGTGATAATTGGGCACGAAAGATAGGGTTTTAAACATAAAAAATCCCGTTGCTAGTAGCAACGGGATTAAAGAAAAAATAATCTTATATATTAATCTTCTATTTGAAAAGAGATGGGCAAAGAAAATAGTACTTCTACATCTTTACCTGCTTGTTTTCCAGCTGTCATATCAGGCAACAATCTTGTGACCCTTAATGCCTCTTCCTCTAGTTTTACATGAGGAGCTTTTGCTCTTACCTCTACTACTTTACCAGAAGCATCGATCTTAAATGTGACAAATATTTTATTTACCCCAGATAGGCCTAGACCTTCACCTCTTTCTGCCCTAAATTTCTTTGTTACAAATTTAGAAATTTTTGAACTCATACAGTCTCTGCGCTCTTGGTTAGAGTTTAATCCCTCACAACCTGGAAAGAGTGGTACAGTCTCAACCATAGAAAATATGGTCGTTATTGGACCATCGTCTACAGTATCATCATACTCTGGAATGCTAGGATCTAAAGACGAATCGCCTGTAAAATCTGATGGTTTTAAATAGTCTTCAAGAATCTTGCGGTCATCTTCTTTTGTCTGGATGTTTTCAAGAATCTTAGGTTCTTGTACTTTTGGTATTGCTACTTTTCTTGTCGCCACCTCTTTGGGTTTTTCTACCCTTACTTGATCAATAGTAAAAATTTGATCTACTTTTTCGCGTTCTTCCACCACAGCCAGTTTTTTTTCTGGGGTTCGCATTTCAATAAAATAGATAGATGCGAGAAGTGCTAAGATTAACCCAATTTGAAAATGAAGCGTGGGATTTCTTCGTAAATTAGCTTCGTGCTTGCGGCTTGATTTGTACACACTGTTTTGGCGAACAGTAGTACCTTCTTTGGAATTTTCCATAAGATATAGTTTTAAAAATGTTGAACAATTCTTAAAACAAATCAATAAGCAAGCCAAAATTGAGGTCGCTCCATAGCGACCTCTTTTTTTTCATATACATCACATAAAAAAACCATCTCAATAATGAGATGGTTTTTTGATATTTGTAAAGTAACTATGACTTAGTCTTCTACTTTAAATGTAATAGGTAATGAGTATAAAACCCCTACTGGCTTACCACGTTGCTTACCTGGAGTCATCCTAGGTAATAAATTGATTACACGTTCTGCTTCTGTAGCAAGACGTGGGTGCGGTGCACGCGATCGGATATTTACAATATTTCCTTTTTTGTCAATCTTAAAGCTTACAAAGATTCTATTTATTCCGGAAAGACCTAAATCAGACCCTAATTCTGTATTAAACTTCTTATTTACAAGCTTGCTCACCTTTTCAGACATACAATTTTTACGATCATTGTTGTTCTTCATAGACTCACAACCAGGGAAGATAGGCACATTCTCAATAACTGCAAATGGTACATCTGCAATCTCCTCTTCTTCTTCGACAATCTCTACTTCTGCTACTTCAACAATTTCCGCTTCGGCATTTGTTTCTGTAGATTCTATTATAGTTTCTTCAATTTCTTCTTCATCCTCTACTACCTCTATAATTTCCGGAGCTGGTGGCGGTGGTGGTGGCGGCGGTGGTGGTGGTGTATTGAGTTCTGTGATTGGAATATCTTCCTCATCTAGATCGTCAAGCTGAAGCTGTCCAATATCAATACCGGAATCATCGTATGTTTTCCATTCAATGGTCACATAGGTGAGCAGTAAGACTGCAGCAAGTCCTAACTGAAAAAACAGTACGCTCCTCTTTCGAAGGTCTGCTTTGGGATTTTTCTTGGGTTCCATAAATAAAGTATTAGTAGAGAGCTAAAATAGCAAAATAATTCTCACTTGTGAAACTAAAATTACGATTTTAACTCTTTAAATTTCTTAAAAAATAATAGAAATGTCAAACTACCTAATAGTACGCCTATACTGTTTGCAAGAACATCCCATACATCTGGTGTTCTATAAGTAGTTGCACTACCTTGTAAAAGTTCAATGATTATGCCATATAGCACAAGTAGTATTGCCATTGTTATATAAACCTTAGGTTTAAATGCAACCCAATGCTGGGTAGCGCCAGTTTTAATACTATGGATAAAACATAACCATAACACTGCTAGACCAAAATAAGCTCCTAAATGCAGGAGCTTATCTATATTTGAAATAGTAGTATCTATTAGTTTTACAGGCTTAACGAGTGACCCTATGGTTAATGCACAGGTGTACGCTATTGCTGTAAAACCTATAATCTTACCCACCTATAAGTTCTTTATAAGCAGCTGCGGTTAGAAGTTCCTCCACTTGTGAAGCATCAGAAAATTTTATTTTTATCATCCATCCAGCGCCATAAGCATCACTGTTTACGATTTCTGGCTCATCCTCTAGACCTTCATTAAAAGCAATAATCTCACCAGAGAGTGGTAAGAAAAGATCAGAAACAGTTTTTACTGCCTCTACAGTTCCAAAAACCTCATCTCTATCCAGGGTCTCATCTAGTGTCTCTACTTCTACATAAACGATATCTCCTAGTTCTCCTTGTGCAAAATCTGTGATTCCTACAACGGCTACGTCACCTTCTATGCGCACCCACTCGTGGTCTTTTGTGTATTTTAACTCTGCTGGTATATTCATCTTAGTCGGTATTAATTTAGTGTGATTCCGCTTTCGCGAAAATATTATTTTTTATAGATTTTTACTTGTTATTTTCAAATTTTCGCGAAAGCGAAAAACGTTTACTAGTTTCCAAAATTATATCTCAGTGTAAATCCAGAACGAATAGTCGTTTGTGGAAATGCTGTAGATATTGCAAATGTCGAAAAAGTATGGTCATAAAAGAAGAGCGCCGTAAGATTTTTACTCAACGCATAATCTGTTGTAAATCTAAGTCCGTAGATGTCTTGCCCTGCTGTAGTCTGGCTATTATCTATATCTAGGTATCTAATAATAGTCTCATTTTGTCTTAAAGATAAATCTGCCTTAAAATTCAAATCACTTTTAAGAACCCTACGAGATCCTCCAAAGTTTGTTACAAATCTAAGATCCTTGACACGATAACCTAGCCCTACTATGTACTCATTACCCTTGATCTCTGTTAATAGATTATTATCAAAACTCAATCCTAATGCCCTATCCCTTTTGATTTCGGCAAGTATTTTTACAGAGTTTTTCATTTCAAAATCTATGCGTACCAGTGGTGTAAATTGCTCTGTGAGCGTCACATTACTCAATAATGTCTGGTTCAAGAAATTACCTGCTTGATCACGTTGCGCGGTAACAGGGTTTCTGTCCGTGTTTCTATTAAAAGCGAGGTTTGTTAAGTAATTATTTACAGAGTATCCTGCTGTGTAGCCGTGTTGAACTGAAAATCTCTTAAACTTGTCCTTAAACCACTTCAAATTCATTAAACCAGTATACTTTATATTCCAGTTAGGTAATGGAATGTTTCTAAGGAAACCGGTATCTGTTTTATTTACATCCTTACCACTGTATGCCGAAAGGAAAGCTGGTAATAATACCTTTTGATTAGTACGACCAAAGCCTTCTGGAAACCCGTCTACATCTACGTCAAAAGTAGAAGTTCCATAAAATTCTGTAGCAAGTCTATTTGCAACAGCGAGTCTATTTTCCCTAAATGTATTAAAGGTAGTTGAAAAATCTGATGTGCTTTTTGCAAAAGCTGTACCTATTAACACGGTAGATATATTAAAACGTCCAAAACTATTACCCGTAAGGGATTGATATGATAAAGTCTGTGGATCTACTCGATAATTTTCTTGATAGTTTTCTTGAAAAACACGGTTTAAGTTAAGGTCAATATCTAGATCTTTAAGAATACCTATTCTTGCTTGAATAGCAAGATTTTTACTTTCTATCTCTCGGTACTGCTGGTTAAAATCTTGAAAGAGTGTTAACCATCCATTACTGGCAGCTAGCTCTCTTACCTCTGCCTGGCTCCCAAAAATAAAACCTGGCGTAGGTCTCAAACTACCTGCAAAGCCTACAGACGGTAAATATCCTGGTAAGAAAGTACCATTATCCTCTTCATAAGTAACCTGTACACGCTTTATTGCAGTAAGTAAACTTACCCCCGTGTTGATAGCTTTATCTGAGTTACTTAAACCAGTAGTGGTACCATCTCCTAGAGCATCTTCTTTTGATGCATCATTCTTATTGCTACGGTCGTCCTCTGGAGAAGGTAATCCTCTGGGTCTATTAAGGGAGGCACGTTGTTTTTTCTTTTTAGTTAAGCCCACATATTTATAAAGCTTATCCATATCCAGTGTTCCGTTTATAGCATGTGTGTTTGTATTCTCTACGCTATTTCCTATTTCTGGGATATTATCGAGCACTTGAAATTGCTGTGATCCCCGCTGCCATCTATAATTTGCAGTATATGCATAGGTCGCAGTGATCCACTCTGCAAAAGGAAGCTTATCAAACGGTAAGTCGTAGTTGAGTTGTAACACTCCAAAGTGAGTATCTGGTGTACCTATGTCAAAAAATCCATTGTAAATACCAAATCCATCTACCTCTTGACCTGCATCATCTAGAAAGGCAGGAGCACCATTGTCATCAAGATAATTTCTTACAATACGGTTATGGTTTACATTATAGTTTAAACGCAAGCTCTTTGTGATAGGAAAATCTACAGCGTAACCCCAGTCAAATAAATAATTGCGCTGAAATAAGCGTGGTACCGCAATATCTCCCTCATTTGCAAATACATCTCTAAATTTTTGTTGATTAAACTGTCTTACAACGTTGGATTGCAATGCAATGCTGGATGGCAAATAATTCACATTTAGATCCTTTAAGAACTTATAATATTTACCTGTAAACAACGAATCATTTTTTGCAAAAGGCTCTATAGGTTTTGAATTAATACTGTAATTATAAGTTCCTCCTAATCTCACATTTTGATCTCGTGATTCTTCTATCTCAAAATCTTTATGATCTGTCTGGTTATAGGAATATGAGAACGTAAGATTTTCTATATCGTAAGGCATAGGCTTGCGCTCAGTATCTGTGCGCTCTTTCCTTACTCCTATCGCATTAAAACTTTGTCTCTTTGTATAATCTATAGCATAATCTTGTATATTGTCTCTTTCTTGTTGACTTCCAGCATTATCAAGGGAAGTATCTAACTCCACATCTTCAAAAAGCGGATTGAATTTTGGCGTGATACTCTGCTCTCCTAATGCATAATTAAGTGGTAATTGTAATCCCCACTTTTTAGGAAGAAGTTGTCCTGCATTAAGATTTGTAACTACATCGTACTGGGTTACATCCTCTAGGCTGCGCTCACCAGCGTTTTGTTCTACACTTCCAAAACCTACAGTACTCAAACGTCCAGTTGCAGAAACATTTGCAAAGTCTGCAATATTTCCATCTACACTCAATATACCTGCATAACCACCTTCATTTGTAAGGTCCGATAGACGAAGCTCATTAAACCAAACCTCTGCTCCTACTTCTCCAGGTGAACAACCCATTGCTTGATTACTCGTAGGATTACCGTTTTTAACCCCTAGCATTAACGTTCTTATATCACCAAAACTTGGGAGACCTTGGACACCTATGCGCAGTTGTCCCTCCTCATAGCACATTTGTTCAGGATTAAGAATGCGATCTCCATTTTGATCAAAATAAGTGATATCATCTGGATCTGACTCTACATCACCAGCAATGACCTTTGATTTAATAATTTGTAATAATTCTAGCGGAAGGTCTAACTCATTTGCTGCTGGCCAGATAGCATCTCGATCTTGGTTTGAAACATTAAAAGCCGTAGGCTGAAGCGGCAATTCTATCTGATAAAAATTTGAATTAAGATCAGTACCCATTCTAATAAAACCTACCAAATTCTGGTTATCAAGACCATTCTCAATAATAGGCTCTGCGTGCATAAACATCTTAAGATTTTTATACTGTCGCATGTCAAGATTATAATTTTTATAAACTCCCCTTGCATCTTGCTCCTCAAGATTTTGAACTCTTAAAGAAAGAGACTGCTCATTTTGTCTAATATTGTTGTTATTATTATTGAGACGTTCACGGGCTACCCCAGGAGGCAAGACATAAGGAACTGGCTGTCTAGTTTCATTTGCTTCTATATTAACCGCTGCTACTTCAAACTGTGTGTTATCTGCATCATTCATTTGCGTGTTTTCATTAGGATCTAACGTAAGTAGGTATCTCCTAAAGTCTCCACGCACTAGATCTAATGTCCCAAAACGTAGTACAACATCTTGTTGCCACCCGCTCATGTACATACGCATAAACCGTATAGATCTAAAATCATTGATCCCGCCTACAACATTTGTTGCCTGGTTGATAGGCACTCTAAACTGCACCCATCGTGTAGGTAATTGAGATCCATTTTGCGTAGTAACGGTAAGCTGTCTTATATCTGTAACAAAGGGATTATTCTCAATACTTAATGAAGCTGGATTAATAGGCAACTCATATTCAAAATATGCGTCTACCGTGTTCATGGTGTTATCACGGTTTACATCTTCCACATCTGGAAAAGCGGTTGAGCCACGATTCGTTTGAGTTACTTCTACAGGAGAGTTACCTTGATTGTTATTAAAATTTTTATAGCGCTCTATAACTCCACCTTCTGTATTCAGGAAATAGTTATAGTTATCACCAGCGGGATCTGGAAGTCCAGCAAAGTTTGGAAACTCCATTGCCTCCTCTATATCACTTAGTCCATCATAACCCACATCTTGATTAGTACGCTGCTGTCCTTCTGTATCAAAAGAATACACTAAGGATTGATTTGTAGGCACCTTACCCCATACGGTTTCTGAGGTTGCTTCATCACCTCCATCATTAGGAAGTCCGTTTTCATATTGCTTTCTTCCATCTTTAAGAATATCTTCAGAGATACTCCCTAGATTTATAGTAAGATTTCCTCCAGGGCTTGTAGTATCTGCATCTCCAAAAAATGGATCTAACAACCAAAACTCAACAAATTCCACATTTGCCTGTTCAAAATCTGTCGAAGTTAATTGCCTTGTAATTCCTCCAAAATTTTGCTCAGGGTTAGAAAGCAAACCATCTTGAGCATCTGTACTAAAATTATAAGGACCTCTTTCTTGCGGAAAATAAGCAAGGTCTAGCGTAAAAAGCGCTTGTGTTTGACCTGCAATAATATCTTGCTGTGGGAAAATCTCATCTCTAAAAACACGTCTAGTTTCTGCTAGAGACAAGTCATCGTCTGAGATACCACCTGGACGCTGGTTATTATAAAAAATAGGATCTATAGAATACCAAGCAAACTTTGCTCTTCTATGGCCTGTAGTGAGGTCTCCATTTGCCAGCTCACCACCAAAACCTACTGGCGCAGAAGATAAGCTCCATTGTAAAGGACCTCCTATATCAATAGACGTTTGTGAACCCTCAAAATCATCTACATAAGAAGTTGCCTCCCCATTAAAGTCTGTCCCCTTAGGTTGTCCTGGAATAAGATATGCCACCTCTCCTCGTATAGACACATTTGACGCTACATCTGTATCAATATTCGGGAGTTTATTTACCCATCTTGTTAAAAAAGGAAGCTCTGTAGAGTAACTCGCGTTTAACCCTATCATTGTATTGTTTATAGGTTCAAAACTATACGTGGCCTTTTGAGTAAGTGGTCGCTCATTAAGATTTAAAAATGTACCTCCTACAATAAAGTTTTCATTAAACTGATGCTCTACATTTATCCCCGTAAATCGTTTATTTTGCTGTCCAAAAATAGCGTTGTTTTCTACAGAAGCAGAGATAGGAATTCCAGAGGCTTCTAGGGATTTATCTAAAATAATAACTCGTCCTAGTTGGTAATTTACTGTATAATCAAGACCCTCTACAAGTCTTCTACCTCCTGCGGTTACTGTTACAGATCCCTGAGGAACATTAAAGGCTCCAAGTGGGATACCTTGCTCTTGAGCAGATTTGTAACGCCCTTTTAATAGAAACTTATTTTTCTCTGCGTTATCTCTAGCTATGGTCTTTGTAGATTGATATAATGAAGAATACACATATTTATCTTGATGTGGATTGTAAGTCTCTGTATTCTCGTATGTTTCTGCACCATCATTTACGCTTAGTAAATCAAACAATGTTTCTCCAAAGGGTTCTACCGTAGTAAAGACGATACTTCCATTCTGTACGTGTACCGTAGTGCCAGGCACAAAGTCAAAAAAGCCATCTCCTCCTATCTGAGGATCTCCAAAAGTCGTTAATCTATCCAGATTAAAGAGTCGCAATAACGTATTACTCTCAAGAGCTCCACGATCTTGCCCTTCATCCATTACCATCTCGTTATTTGTACCATCAAATAGTGTAGGCAGTGGCGCACCATTTACTGGTGTAATAAAATTTATAGGTGAAGGATCTGAGTACACAATGTTTAATCTAAAACCTTCTTGTTCTAGTTGAAAAGCACCTAGAGGATAGATATTTTTCATCATTAGATCCCATATAGGCTCCTGCACATTTGTAAGGTTACTTTTAAGCATTTTAACCACAAGGTTCACAGGGCTTCCAGCTTGACCAGCAGGAATTACAGTATCTAAAATACCATCGCCATTTACATCTTGTCCGTTTAAAATACCATCACCATTTACATCTGCATCTGCACTATCTGCTATACCATCACCATCTTGATCTGGACGGCCTTGTCCAAAATCTGCATCTACTATATCTGGCAGCCCATCTCCATCTGCATCTGGACGGCTACCTTCTGTAGCATTTACTCCATCATTTGCAAATTCTCCTACCTGAAACACTTGCCCTCCTACCGTATATTGAAAAGCTACGCCTAATACTTCATCATTATTTAAACGCTGGCTAAGAGAAATATATCCTAGTGCTGGATACAATGTAAATTGTGAGTTTTGTAATTGTCGTGCATTTTCGAGCAACACATAATCAGTACCATCTTGTACCGTAATATTGCCGAAACCTTGACTTGCTGTTGCTACATCTCGTATTGCCGGGGTAAGAACAGACTGTACAGATTGATCATTGATACCACGAGGATTAAAGTCGTTATTACGGTTATCTGGAAATGCATTTGCTGGATTATTTATAAAGCCTGGATTTGCTCCTGCATCTATACCTACATTTATAGGATCAGATTCTCCTATATCTTGAATGGCAATTATGTTACGAGCATTTGTAGTGAGATTTTGTCTATTAGTAATCCACACTTCTACCCTTGTTATTTGCACACCTCTATTATCTATAAACGGGTAGTTTTTAAGCGCATCGTTATAAGTATCTCTAAAATAGTGTGCCAAAAAGAAGTGGCGGTTTTCATCATAATCTAATGCAGGAACTTCAAATTCCTGTACTGTAGCACCACCTTCGGCAGTTACCGTTCTTGGTTGTGATTGGTTTTCAGAAAATACGGCAGTCACGCGGGTCTTCCCAAACTGCAACTCTGTTTTTACTCCAAATAGACTTTGAGAACCCTGTATAAGTGCACTATTAAGGGGCATTGATACATTACCTACTTCTATCTTTTGTATGATATCATCCTCCGTAGGTGTATATTCTAACTTAATTTGATTTTGGAAATTAAAGGTTGATTCTGTATCATAGTTTGCTGTAATCTGTAAACGCTCACCTACCTGTCCTAATAAACTCAAACTTATACGCTGGTCAAAATCAAAGGTAAAATTACTACGGTTACGTGGAGAAAATGCTGGATTGTCTTGCTTTGTAAATAACAAGCCTAGATCCATCTCTACAGATCCTTGAGGAGTAAACTCAATCTTATCTCCACCAAAGATGCTTTTAAACAAATCATTATCTACATACAATGACTTGACTAAGCTATTGCGCTTGTCGTCAGTATCAGACCGGCCATCTACTGCCTTTATCTTATCTCTAAAATACTGACGCATTTGCTCGTCGCGCACTCTTTTTTGATAGTCTGCTGGAGTTAAAATGAGTGGATATACAATATTAAAACTTCCCAGCTCCTCAGAAAATATGTAGCGATCTAATATCGCGTCATAGGTATATTTTGATACTATACTATTAGGATTAGGCAGGACGAGGCTACCTAGTGAATAGCTAGTAACCGTAGAATCTTGAACTCCTGTATTCTCTTCTTCCTCTTGTGCGATTGCTACAGAATTCCCCAAAAAGAAAAATCCTACTACAAACAATATCGCTATACGTACATTTAAATAATAGTGATGCTTCAAAATATGCCTACAGTTTTTTTAATGCTTCCTTGATAATTGTTTCTACGCTAGCATCTGGCTTTTCTTTAACAATAGCCGTACACACTTTTTCTGCTTGCTTACGTGCAAAACCTAATGTCTCTAGTGCAGATAACGCCTCTTCTTTGGTAGTATTGCTTTGGACGGCATTTTCAGTGCTCATATCGTACACCTTTAAGATTTTATCCTTAAGATCAAGGATAACGCGCTGTGCGGTTTTTGCCCCTATTCCTTTAATACTTTGTATCGTTGCAACATCATTTGAAGCAATGGCTTGCTTGATTTGATTAGGATCTAGTGATGATAGCATCGTCCTTGCAGTACTTGATCCTATACCAGAAACAGACAGCAACAACCTAAAGATCTCGCGCTCCATTACCTCCATAAAGCCAAAAAGAGTATGGCTATCTTCTTTTACTTGTAGATGTGTATAAAGCGTTAAAGCCTCACTATCGCCCAGCTGGCCAAAGGTATGTAACGAGATATTAATAAAATACCCTACTCCATTGCAGTCTAGCACTACATGCGTTGGGTTTTTTTCTATAAGTCTTCCATTAAGATGAGTGATCATTTAACAAATATTTAAGGAGCGTAAATGTAAGAAAATTATGTCTACAAGATTGCCAATTTTAAAGGTTACGCTTTCGCGAAAGCGAAACACCTCAAAACCTTGCTCATTCATTAAAATAAAGAGTATTATGTGGAACGTTATAGATAATTATTTGTCTTTTATTTCCAGTATTACTTTTGTCGTTACCGCAACTATCCACTCATTTTGCTATCTCTATAGTACACACTAAAGAGCTCAGCATTCATTAAATAGTATTAAAAACATCTCTCACTAGGGTGCAACTTAAAAAGAGTAATCTTATAATACACATTAAATTAACAGAAAAAGATATTAGTAACTACTTGCGCTTATAGCATCTTGCCCCACTCTTCACTCATGGTATGCATAACCTAAAGCATACATAGACTATTATAAAAACGGCAGCCGTCTAGATCATCTGTTTACTGTATGTGCACTACATACAAAAACAAGATAGCTACCATGTAAAGAAGTATTTATCTCGCACAGTGAACCAATATAGTTATAAAACAAAAAAGATGTAAACACATCGTTTACATCTTTTTTAATATATAAATTTTCGCGAAAGCGAGAATAATTTAGAGTTCTTGCTCTAATGCACGTCTTATTTCTTGTTTTTGCTTTTTCTGAGCATCAATTACTGTAATCGCTGCCATACTTACCATTTCATCTACACTTGCGCCTAGCTGAAGTACGTGTACCGGTTTACGCATTCCTAATAAAATAGGACCTATATTATCTGCTTTTTCTAGTTCTTTAATCACCTTATACGTAATGTTTGCACTATCTATATTTGAAAAAACTAGCGTGTTTACTTTTCTACCTGCTAGTTTTGAAAAAGGAAATTTTTTCTGTAGCATCTCTCTATTAAGAGCAAAATCTGCTTGCACCTCGCCATCTACTACGAGATCTGGATAATATCGATGCAAATAAGATACCGCCTTACTCACCTCTGTAGCTTTCTCATGACCAGAAGATCCAAAATTTGAATAACTCACCATTGCAATTACGGGTTCTAGACCAAACATTCTTACGGTTGCAGATGTCATTTGAGCAATTTTGGCAAGTTCCTTTGCCGTAGGATTAATATTAATAGAAGTATCTGCAAGAAATAACGGACCACGAGAAGTTACCATAAGGTTGCACGCCGCTACTTTTTGTACACCTGGTGCAGTACCTATTACTTCTAGCACTGGTTTTATTACCGTAGGATAACTACGGCTGTACCCAGACAGCATCCCATCTGCATCACCTTCATTTACCATCATAGAGGCAAAGTAATCACGTCGTTTTACCTGGCGTCTTGCATCAAGATAGGTGATTCCTTTGCGCTTACGTGTATTCCAGTAAATGTTTGCATAGCGATCTACTTGATCTTTTTCTTCATTAGACAAAGGATCTATAATCTCTACATCTGCTTCAAAACCTATTTCTTCTTTAAGCTCAAGAATCACTTCTCTATTGCCCAGTAATACAGGAATTGCTATTCCTTCTTCATGTACAATCTGTGCAGCCTTTAATACATCAAGCTGGTCTGACTCTGCAAATATGATACGTTTAGGGTCAAGGCGTGCTCTATCTAATAGCAATCTAACTATTTTATTATCCTCTCCTAGACGCTCTAATAACTCATCATTATAAGTATCCCAATCACTTATAGGCTCTAATGCAACACCGCTATCCATAGCTGCTTTTGCCACTGCTGGTGGTATTGTAGTAATAAGCCTAGGATCAAAAGGTTTTGGAATAATATAATCTCTGCCAAAGGTAAATCGGGTCGCTCCATAAGCAATATTAACCTGCTCTGGAACCGGTTCCTTAGCAAGTTGCGCTAGTGCTTTTACAGCAGCCATCTTCATCTCCTCATTAATCGCAGTCGCTCGTACATCGAGTGCTCCACGAAAAATAAATGGAAAACCAAGTACATTATTAACCTGGTTAGGGTGATCAGATCGTCCAGTAGCCATGATAAGATCTGGTCTAGAAGTTATGGCAACGTTATAATCAATCTCTGGAGTGGGGTTTGCCATGGCAAACACAATAGGATCATTTGCCATAGATCTAATCATATCTGGCGATACAATGTTACCCACAGATAAACCTAAAAACACATCTGCATCTACCATGGCATCTGCAAGATTCTTATAATCCTTATTACTTTTAAATTTTATCTGCTCTGGAGATAAGTCTGTACGATCTGCTCGTAGTAAACCGTTAATATCAAACATGGATATATTATCCAGCTTAGCACCTAGCAAATGATATAAGTTCATACAAGATATAGCTGCGCTTCCTGCACCGCTCACCACTATCTTTACATTCTCAATGCTTTTTCCTGCAATCTCTAATGCATTAAGCATCGCAGCAGCAGATATAATAGCTGTTCCATGCTGGTCATCATGCATCACAGGAATATCTAGCTCTGCCTTAAGTCTACGTTCTATTTCAAAAGCCTCTGGAGCCTTAATATCTTCTAGGTTAATACCTCCAAAGGTAGGTGCTATATTTTTTACGGTCTCTACAAAAGCGTCTACATCCTTAGTGCCTACCTCTATATCAAAGACATCTATACCGGCAAATATTTTAAACAGTAATCCTTTACCTTCCATTACTGGCTTAGACGCCTCTGGGCCTATATCTCCAAGCCCTAGTACGGCGGTACCATTTGTAATTACAGCTACTAGGTTTCCCTTTGCAGTATATTTATATACGTTATTTACATCTTTTGCAATCTCAAGACAAGGCTCTGCTACGCCAGGTGAGTATGCAAGTGCAAGATCTCTCTGGCTTGAGTACTTCTTTGTAGGAACTACGGCAATTTTACCTGGTTTAGGCTTTGCGTGATACACGAGAGCTTCTCTACGCTTGTTGCTGTTTTGACTCATAAAGTTGGTTTGTATTTTACTTACAAAAATACAGATTTCTTGATAGGCCACATAAGCTATAATACATTATCGTATCCCGATCACTATACTTTTCAAAAATCTAATATTTGCGTTAAGATATCTACATTTTGAGGAAGTCTTCCTACGTGCTGTAGTTTTATAGCTGCTAGCGATAGTGCTACTTTAAGGCATCGCTCAATCTCATATTCTTTTATATAGGCAAATAAAAACCCGCTCCAGAAGGCATCTCCTGCACCTGTAGCATCTAGAATATTTTCCACTCTAGCTGCTGGTAGTTCAATTACTTCTTGGGGTACTTCTTTACGCTTTTGCGAAAGCTTGACCCCATCAGATCCTAGCGTGAGACAAACGAGCTCTACACCAAAATCATTATGAAAGAAATCAAATATCTCTTCATGTGACTTACGCTCTCCAAATAAGCGCTCCATATCATCCTCACTTATCTTTACCAGCGGATTATACGAACAGTATTTTCTGAAGGTCTCCATTGCCTTTTCTCGCTTAGGAAATATGCGTGGAGAATAATTAAGATCTATGCTTAATGTACATCCAGCCTCAAAAGCTTTCTTTGCCTTAGCTAAGATAGTGGTGCGCGCAGGATTCTTACTTAAAGCAAAGGCGGTAGTATGAAAAATAGATGTGTTTTTAATGAGTACATCTGGAATTTGATCCTCATTAATTTTTGTGTCGGCATATCGATATGGAATAAAATCTGGTGTTCCCGTAGTTTTAGAAACAAAAATAACACTTGTAGGATTCAAAGAGTCTGTTCTTACTAGATCCGTCTGTACTCCATTTTCTATAAGTTTTTGTTTCATGTAAACTCCTAGACCATCGTCACCTATAGTTGCCGCAAGTTTAACCTTCATCCCTAGCCTTGATAAATTCATAGCTACATTAGTAGGACTCCCTCCTAGATATCTATGATAATCTCTAGTTTGATCAATACTCACTTCTTTTTGATGACCTATAAAGTCTATTAAAACTTCGCCTACACATATAATATCTGTCTCTCTTCTCACGCTATATTCTCTTTTTATAAATAGTAATTCTGGATCTCTTAAAAAATATAATTACTTACGAAGTTCAACATTGAGAAAGGATAATCCTAACTGACACCTAGCTTTTATCTATCTAAACTTCCTGTTGTGATATACTCAAACCTCATGGTTCCTTACTCGCTACATACGATATCCACTACACAAAATACATTATAGCTTGCTGAGATAATGTCATTATTTAAAGTAGCATTACTTGTAATTATCCATAATAAGCAACATGCTTGCTTTTGAGAATTCTTGTCTAATTAGTGTCTTTTTAGATATTGCTATATAATCATTTTATGAAGAGCACTGTCACTAGTATAGTTACACGGTCATTGTCTCTGCACAATACAGATTATCGCGTTAACTACTATCATCTGTTTATCAAGTAACAACAATTAGATACTCTTTAAGTAACATGATAACCTACTCAATGTAGTTATGAAATGTACTTGCTCGTGTGGTAGCGTAAACAGCGTGTTATAGCAAACATCAAAATCTATTTCTGGTCGTAAACTTCTTGCGCTTGCTTAGGTGTTAATCTTAAAGCTAATATAGCTGAAATCAAAAAGAACACACCAGCAAATAGTATTGCATTTATTGCGTTTCCTCCAAGTAAGTAGGTATAAATAGGTCCAAAGGTTACTGTCTCAATCGCCATAGGTATTACAATCATCATATTTAAAATACCCATATAAATACCACGCTTAGTTTGAGGGACAATCTTAGATACCATTGTGTAAGGAATACCCATCATTGCGGCCCATCCTATCCCGAAAAGAATCATAGGGACTAGTACTAGATTTGCATCATTTATATAAGGAATTAAGAACATAGCAATAGCAGTACCTAATAGACTTACTGCATAAATCTTTTTACCTCCATATTTTAAGGTGAGTGGCACAAGAACTAAAGCAACAATCATCGTTACAGAGTTATACGTTAAACTCATTTTAGCCGACTGTGATGCTGCCTCCCCAATTGTAAAATTCAAAGTGTCTCTAAACATAGGAACATTAAATTGCCAGTATACAAATAGTGCATACCACTGGAAAAGGTATACTCCAGCTACCTTCCACATAAACGGAGGCATTGTTTTTACGGTTTGAGCTATCTCTACAAAAGGATGTTTAAATTTCTGAGCAAATGTTAACTCTCTAAACTCGTCTATCTCTACCATTTCTGCATCAGAAGGTGGTATTTCTTTTGTTTTACTTACGGACCATAATATCGTTGTGATAGATAATATCGCACCTATAAAAAATGAATAGTATAGCCACTGTGGTATGCTCCCTACAATCTCCTCCGCTACGCCTAGAATTTCTTGAAAATATATAATTGACAGCATAGCGATAACGGTACCTGCTCCTACAAAAAGGCTTTGCATTTGGTAACCAAGGCTTAGTTGTTTCTGTGGTAACTTATCTCCTACGAGTGCTCTATATGGCTCCATTGCCATATTATTTCCAATATCAAGAATCCACAATAAGGCCACTGCTACCCATAATACAGGGCTAAGTGGGAATGCAAAAAGACAAATACTCCCTATTAAAGCTCCAATGAGAAAGAAGGGTTTTCTTCTACCAAACTTTGGTGACCATGTCTTATCACTTATCGCTCCTATAATAGGTTGTACAATAAGACCCGTTATAGGGCCTGCAATATTGAGAATAGGTAACAGATCTTCGGCTGCACCCAGATATAAAAAGATAGGGTTTATAGCCGTTTGTTGAAGTCCAAAGGAGAATTGAATCCCAAGAAAACCAACGTTCATATTAAAAATTTGCCAGAATGAGAGATTAGGCTTTTTAATGGAGCTTAGTATTTTATTCATAAGATAACACGTGATTATTGCTGTAAAGAGACAGTAATATCCGTAATAATTTTTAAAATACCGTTGGGATGGTTTAAAAATTGCGGTAATCACGCTTTCGCGAAAGCTAAGAAAACAGCATTATCACTTTTTGAGAGCCTCAATATTGCGCTGTAAGCCAGAAAATTTAGTTCGTTTTACCGCAGATTTTCTAAAAATTTCTGAAAACACTTCTTGAGTAATTTCTTCCCATTCCTTTTTAGAATTAGAAAGCAACTCTGGATGAGGATCAAACAAAGGTTCACTATGCGCCTTTGAAAAGCGATTCCAAGGGCACACATCTTGACACACGTCACAACCAAACATCCAGTCATCTAGGTGTGGCTTTGCATAGTCTGGAATTTGGTTCTTTAACTCAATCGTAAAGTAACTTATACACTTACTACCATCTACCTTATAAGGCTCTACAATCGCTTGCGTAGGACATGCATCTATGCATGCAGTACAACTACCGCAGTGATCTGTTACAGGAGTATCACACTCCAGATCTAGATCAATAACTAACTCGGCAATGAAGTAAAAAGATCCCGTCTTTTTTGAGAGTAAATTACTGTGCTTCCCTATCCAGCCTAGTCCGCTTTTCTTTGCCCATGCCTTGTCTAGCACAGGAGCACTATCTACAAAGGCGCGGCCGTGCACATCTCCTACTTCTTCTTGTATGTTATGTAGAAATTCTTTGAGTTTGTCCTTAATTACAAAATGGTAATCCCTCCCATAGGCATATTTTGAAATTTTATAAGAGTCATCTCTTTGGGTTTCCTTAGGAAAATAATTGAGTAATAAAGAAATCACACTTTTTGATCCTTCCACAAGCTTAGTAGGATCCAGGCGCATATCAAAGTAGTTTTCCATATACTGCATCTCCCCATTCATATTCCTATTGAGCCAAGCTTCTAATCGAGGTGCTTCTTCTTCTAGAAAACCAGCTTTACTTATACCACAAGACATAAAGCCTAAACGTGAGGCCTCGGCTTTTATGAATGTAGTATGTTTTGCTCGATTTTCAATCATGATTATCTTGGCAAAAACTCAAGGATAGCATTTTTGGGCTTAAGGGTGATAAGTGGTAAAATTTCTATAGGTGTACTTTTTGGGGTAATCTTAAACATTGCAACCATTTCTGTGACCGCTAGTATCATCTCATACATAGCAAAGTTATTACCTATACACATCCTAGGTCCAGCCCCAAATGGAAAATATGCCTCATGTTTCATTCCAGCATTATCGTCAAATCTTGTGGGGTCAAATTCGTCTACTCGATCCCAGAAGTCCTTATGTTTATGAATTTCTATTACAGAAAACAATAAGTTAGAGCCTGCCGGCACTTGCATACCGTTGTGCTCATCATCTTCAATATTTACGCGATCTATAAAATATGCTGGAGGATACATGCGCATGGTTTCCTCAAGTACTTGTTTAGTTACAGTACAATGCTTTAAGAACTCATTGACCGTAGTAGTATTCGCTTTCGAGAAAGCGTATTCCTCATAAATCTTATCTTGCCACTCAGGATTTCTAGCAAGTAGCTCGGCAGTAAAGGTTAGTGCATTTGAAGTCGTCTCATGCCCTGCAGAAAATAAGATTAAAATCTCATCAATGAGCTGCGTGTTGTCCATAAACTCACCATCCTCATATTGTGAATCTAGCAACATATCGAGTAAATCTCCTGGTTTATCACCACTGTCTTTGCGCTCTTGAACTAGTTCCATAAGTATGGATCTCGCTTCTTTGGTAAGAGCTAGATGTTTATCTATAGGACCTCCGTATTTAAAATACCACGCTTTAAAAGGCTGGCGTAATTCCTTTACTAGCATCTTTTGGGCTTGCTCTGTGATGTACTGTAGTCTATTTATTTTATTCCTGTCTACATCTGTCTGGAATAAAGCCTTTACCACCGTCATAAAAGCTAAATCGTTAAAGACCTCAAAAACATCAAATGGCTTGTGAGTTTCTATACGCATGAGTTCTTCTTTGATCACCTCATGCATGGCATCTAGCAATTGTGCGAGCTGCTTTTTATGGAATGCTGGCTGTATAAGTTTGCGTTGTTTTTTCCAGTGGTCACCTTCGGCAGTGAGGAGTCCTTGTCCCACATACTTCGCTAGATCTTCTGTTTGTATGGGTGATTTACCATAATTGCGTTGGTTTTTCTGTAATGCATATCTAGCAAATTCTGGATCCCTAGAAAAAACTACATCGTTACCAAAACCCAATTTTAGCTTAAAAGTATCCCCTTTTGACTCAAAGTTTTCCTTATGAAAAGGTAAAGGGTTCTTGAGAATACTTCCCGCATTGGCAAGAAATTTAAATACGGAAACCGCTGGAATTTTATCTGGCATAAAATATTTTTATAATCAATGATAAAGATAAAGGTTGCTCAATGACACGAAGAATCAGACTTTCAAAAAAAAAAAATTAGCAGGACCTACAAAGAATTTTATCATTTGCAACTCTTAAAAAAGACCTCCTTGTACAGGTCCTTTTACCCTTCCTAAATGTCTGTAAGCTTCTTCGGTCACTTCTCTACCTCTAGGGGTACGCATAATAAAACCTTGCTGTATAAGAAAAGGCTCATACACTTCCTCGATAGTTTCTGCACTCTCAGAAACTGCCGTTGCTAGCGTAGTGATCCCTACAGGACCTCCCTTGAACTTATCTATGATGGTTGCTAGAATTTTGTTATCCATTTCATCAAGACCGTGTGCATCTACATTTAAAGCTTCTAGACTGTACTTTGCTATAGCAATATCTATACTACCATTCCCTTTTATCTGAGCAAAATCCCGTACACGTCTTAGTAATGCATTAGCAATACGCGGTGTTCCCCTACTCCTTCCTGCAATCTCAATGGCTGCCTCCATAGAGATGGGCACACCTAATATACTAGAACTACGTTCTACAATGCTGGTAAGTAATTCTGTGGAGTAATACTGTAATCTACTTGATATACCAAAACGTGCACGCATGGGTGCTGTGAGTAATCCTGATCGAGTGGTAGCACCTACCAGTGTAAATGGAGCAAGATCTATCTGTACACTTCTGGCATTAGGACCCGTCTCGATCATGATATCAATACGATAATCCTCCATTGCAGAGTATAAATATTCCTCTACAATGGGGCTCAACCTATGGATTTCATCAATAAAAAGCACATCCCTTTCATCAAGATTTGTAAGTAAACCCGCAAGGTCGCCTGGCTTGTCTAACACTGGACCAGAAGTGATCTTTATATTTACATCTAGTTCATTTGCAAGGATATTTGCAAGTGTGGTTTTTCCTAGACCAGGAGGACCGTGAAATAATGTATGATCCAGCGCTTCCCCTCTTAGATTTGCCGCTTGAACAAAGATTTTTAAATTTTCCAATACTTGATCTTGACCTGCAAAATCATCAAAAGATAAAGGTCTTAATGCCTTTTCTACGTCTACATCTTCTCTAGAAAAACCTTCGTTGGTAGGATCTAAGTGTTCGTTCATAAATAGTGGTACTTTCTATCAAAGATAAGGAATACTGTTGCGCCATGACATATTGTTAAGGTAGTACAAACAAAAATTAGAGCGTGAAATGTTACGCTTTCGCGAAAGCGCAACAATAAAAAAAGCCCACTTCAAAAGAGTGGGCTTTGGAACTAAATATTAATATTTAGTGATTCATTTCTTCTTCGTTAAGTTGAAGAGGTACTGTTTGTGGGACAAAATCCTGACCAGGTATTACATAATCAGATTCATCCTTATTAAGTTTTGAATAATCATAAGGCCAGCGGTGTACTTCTGGTATTGCTCCAGCCCAGTTACCGTGTATATGCTTGTGACCCGTAGTCCACTCTAGTGTATTGGATTTCCAAGGGTTCTCCTCTCCTACTTTTCCATAAAACATAGAATGGATAAAGTTGTATAGGAATACTAACTGTGCTCCAGCAGTAATAAATGCAAAAATACTTATTGCCTTATTTACATCTAGCAAATCATCAAAATATGGAAACGCTGAGTTTGTGTAATAACGTCTAGGTAATCCTGCCATACCGATAAAGTGCATAGGGAAAAATATACCATAAGCACCTATTACAGTGATCCAGAAGTGAACATAACCTAAGTTTTTGTTCATCATTTTACCTTCAAACATCTTAGGGAACCAGTGATAAACTCCTGCAAATAATCCATACAATGCAGATATACCCATAACCAAGTGGAAGTGAGCTACCACAAAATAGGTGTCATGCACATTAATGTCGAGAGTAGAATCTCCAAGAATAATCCCTGTAAGACCTCCCGAAATAAATGTTGAAACTAAACCTATTGAAAATAACATTCCAGGATTAAACTGGAGATTACCTTTCCACAAGGTCGTTATATAATTAAAAGCTTTTACTGCAGATGGTATAGCAATAAGTAACGTTGTAAATGTAAATACTGAACCTAGGAAAGGATTCATCCCTGAAATAAACATGTGGTGACCCCATACTATAGTAGACAAAAATGCTATGGCAAGAATTGAAGCAATCATCGCACGGTAACCAAAAATAGGTTTACGTGAATTTGTAGATATAATCTCAGATGAGATACCAAGTGCAGGTAATAATACAATGTAAACTTCTGGGTGACCTAAGAACCAAAATAAGTGTTCAAATAATACTGGTGATCCTCCTGAATTATGTAACACCTCTCCTCCAATGTAAATGTCAGATAGGAAAAAAGAAGTTCCAAAACTTCTATCCATGATCAACATTAAAGCTGCAGAAAGAAGTACCGGGAATGAAACAACCCCAATAATAGCGGTTACAAAAAATGCCCAGATTGTAAGAGGAAGTCTAGTCATAGACATTCCTTTAGTACGCATGTTAATTACAGTTACCACATAGTTCAGAGAACCTAATAATGATGATGCAATAAATATAGCCATTGAGACTAACCATAATGTCATCCCCATTCCAGATGCAGGTATACTATTAGGTAATGCTGATAATGGAGGGTAAATTGTCCATCCTGCAGCAGCTGGACCTGACTCTACAAAAAGAGAAAGAACCATGATTACTGATGAGATAAAAAACAGCCAGTATGATACCATATTCAAGAATCCTGAAGCCATATCACGGGCCCCAATTTGAAGTGGGATCAACAGGTTACTAAATGTTCCACTTAAACCAGCGGTTAATACAAAGAATACCATGATGGTTCCATGTATCGTAATTAATGCTAAGTAAATATTTGGATCCATCACTCCATCTTTACCCCAATCTCCTAGGAGAACTTCATAAATCGTGAATTGGTGATCTGGCCAAGCAAGTTGAAGACGGAATATCAATGACATTCCGATACCTATAATACCCATTATCAAACCAGTGATTAAGTACTGCTTTGAGATCATCTTATGATCTGTACTAAAGATATATTTTGTTACAAACGTTTGCTCGTGGTGGTGCTCGTGGTCGTCATGACCATGATCTGCTGTTGGTGCGTGTGCTGCCATACCTTGATTCTTTAGTTAATTTTTCTTTTTCTTTTTTTTTACTCTTGAGCTGCTGCAATAGAACTACCAAATGTTTTCTGTTCTGCGATCCAAGCATCATATTCTTCTTGAGTCTCTACAACAATCTTCATTTGCATGTTATAATGCGAAGCTCCACAAATCTTATTACATAGCAAGTAATAGTCAAATTCGTCATAAGCATCTATAGGACCATCTCCAGCCGCAATAGATTCTTTATTTTTCTCTTTTCTAATATCCTTAATAGTAGCCATCTTATCCCTCATGTAATCCGTATCACGTATTTCGGAGGTTGTCTTTGATGGTGTGAATGAAAACTGAGTAATCATCCCAGGAACAACATTCATTTGCGCTCTAAAATGAGGCATGTATGCCGAGTGTAACACATCTTGAGAACGTAGTTTGAAAATAACTTGACGTCCCACAGGAAGGTGCAACTCGGTAGTAATTTTATCATCCATTGCATCCGCATCACTTTCATCGACACCTACGGTATTCGCTCCTTCAATGAATCTCACATTTGCATTACCTAATATATTATCCTCTCCTGCATATCTCGCTTGCCATCCAAAACGTTTTGCATAAAGCTCTACCACAATAGCGTCATCATCTTCTTCAAAGTTCATAATTTCCGACCAAGTAAACAAGCCATAAATAATTAAACCTGCAAGTACAATCACTGGTATAATTGTCCAGATAAATTCTAACTTATCATTATCTGCGTAGAATAAAGCACGCTGGCCTTTCTTACCGCTATACTTGTATGCAAAATAATGAAGTAACGCCTGTGTTATGACCTGCGTAAACATAATAAGTGCAAGAGAAATAAACAATAAATTGTCATATTCTGCCCCATGCTCTGATGATGCCTCTGGTAAATAAAATTTACTATAATGGATAAAACAATATGCCATTATAAAATAAAATACAATCGCAAACCAAAGCATCAATTTACCATTGATACGATTGTCCTTGTCGTCTGCTACTTGAGCAGTCCTGCTATTTGTTTTTTTATTAAACTGTGATAGTTTAAAGATCTTTGACATTTGCCAAAGAGTTACTACAAATAGAATTACTACGATGAGTGCTAATAAACCTGTCATTGTTTTCTAACTTCTTTATATCAATATTCTAATAATGAAAGTGTTTACTTTCTTCAATAAGCGGGTTGCGCTTAGGTTCTAATGGTCGTTTTGTAAGTGAATTGAATACAAAAAACACAAAGAGACCAAAGAAGAACATAAGTGATCCTATTTCTACAAATCCAAACGACCATGCCTGACCTACAGTACCCGGCATCACCATGTTAAATATATCTACATAATGACCAAGTAAAATAACGACACCTGCCATAACAACGAACCAGTTAACTCGTTTGAAGTCACTATTCATTAGTATTAATAATGGGAATAGGAAGTTCATTATAAGCATTCCGAAGAATGGTAGATTATAATCTTCTATACGCTGTATGTAGTATGTTACTTCTTCTGGAATGTTTGAATACCAAATAAGCATAAATTGTGAAAACCATAAGTACGTCCAGAATATACTAAAACCAAACATAAACTTTGCTAAATCATGAATATGACTATCATTTACACTCTGAAGATAACCAGCACCTTTAAGTATCATAGTTACCAAAGCGATAGTTGTAATACCACAAACCATCATTCCTGCAAGTACATACCATCCAAATAGCGTACTAAACCAGTGTGGGTCTATAGACATAATCCAATCCCATGACATCATTGATTCAGTATACAAAAAGAATACTAAGAATGCCGCGGCAAGTTTAAATGACTTCTTGTGTGATCTGTTGTCTGTTGCTTCGTCTTGCTCCTTAGAAAACTTTACAGCAAAGAATCTATATGCATTCCAACCAGCGGTAAAAATAACCGCTCTTATTAGTAACCCCGGTACATTTAACCAACCAGCTTTACCAGCGATTAACTTGTCATAATTATCACTTGCTGGATTTGTTATACCATCTTCCATCCAATGGAAAATGTGGTTAACGTGAAACCCAGAAAGTGCTAATAAGATAATCATGATGATACTACCAGGTAACAAGTATCCAGTAATACCTTCCATAACTCTAAGTAGTAATGGCGACCATCCAGCTTGCGCTGCATATTGAACAGCGTAAAACGCTAGACACCCTAATGAAATCATAAAGAAAAAGAATGCTGCAACGTATACTGCAGACCATGGCTTGTTCTTATATCCATCTAAAAGGTGTTGATTATGTTCAGCTTCGCTCATTGCATGAACTTCTTCAGCTTGATGACTAGCAACTGCATGATCATCACCGTGACCTTTTGCGGTAGCAATAGCTTCGTGTGTATCATGACCTTCACCAGATACGGCTGTATCATGACTCTCTCCGTGATCATCACCAGCGTGCATAGCTTCAATATCTGCTATTGTGGATGGCATAAACATCGCATCTACTGCAAATAATAACGCCCCTACTACCATAAAAATGATAGCTGATAATTTTAAATTCTTAGATAATGTGTACATATCTTAAATATCGGTTGTTCCGTTAATTAGTTTTGTTCGTTACCCTGAGCGTTCATTGGTTCTGATTCTGGACCAGGAATAGCATCTACTGAACCCTCATTTAAATCAGTATCAATTTTGCCTTCTGTCATCTCAGAAATAATCTCCGAAGCTGTGAATTGCTTTTCCTCCTTACCATCTAACGCATCTTTAAGACCCATTACATAGTGATCTACCATCCATAACTCCTCTTCTGTCATTTGTGATGCATAAGATCCCATGGAGTTTATTCCGTAATACATTACATGATAAACGCTTCCTTCATTGATAGCTCTACCGGCATCGTTATACGCTGGCACACCTAAAATCTTTTCACGTGTTGCGAGAGTCCCTTTACCGTCACCTTTAACACCATGACAAATTGAACAGTAAATATTATAAAGTTCATTCCCTTTTACATAATTCTCTTCAGTAAAAGGAATAGGGTTTAATAGATTAGCTTTCGCGGAAGCTTTACCTTCTGGAGAATCCTCATAATCGTAAGGCAACCAGCCTCTCATAACAGATCCCTCTGCTGGCTCAAGAGCCTCGTAACCATCTGGAAAAACCTCATACTTACCATAAGTCTCGTAACCTACAGATTCATACATATTAGGCATATACTGATAGTTAGGCTTATTATCATCTTGACAAGAGATTACACTTGCAAAGACGATTAATAAAACAGCTATTTTAAATATATTCTTCATTGCGTTGGATTATGCTTCGTTTGCAATTAAATTAATCTCTACAGCTCCTGTGGTAACTAAAAAGTTTGCGAGCTCTTCACCATCTTTACCAGTTGCATCTATTTCCATGAGAAAGTGATCATCTGTTGTACGTATATCTGGATTCTCAGCTTTTTTAAATGGCCATAACCTACTTCTTAAGTAAAAAGTAATCACCATTAAGTGAGCTGCAAAAAATACAGTAAGTTCAAACATGATAGGCACAAAAGCAGGCATATTCTCGATATAGCTGAATGAAGGTTTACCTCCTATATTTTGAGGCCAATCTTCAATCATTATAAAGTTCATCATTACTGTGGCCACTGTAATTCCAACACATCCATAAAGAAATGCTGTTATTGCAAGACGAGTAGGTGCAAGACCCATAGCCTTATCTAGTCCGTGCACAGGAAAAGGTGTAAAAACGTCATTAATATGAAGCTTTTTTTTCTTTACCTCCTTGACAGCGTTCATTAAAACGTCATCATCCGTGTATATTGCGTGTATAACTGTAGATGCCATACTTAATTATTTAAGATTGTTAGCTTGACCAGCCCAGTCATCGCGCTCTGCACGACCAGGAAATGATCCAGTTAGATTATCAAGTAACGTATACTCATTAGAAGTCATTCTGCTTACCTGCTCATAAGTATAAATACCTAGCACATTAAGCTTCTCCTCCATTTTAGGTCCAATACCGTTAATCACTTTAAGATCGTCTGCTTTCTGTGTTGCAGCATCAAATGAACCTAGACGGTCAGTTAATGAATCAGCACCATGATTATCTTCAGCGATAACAGTTTCCCCTTTAGATAATTCTTGTGGCTTTGCAATGTATGCGCCGTCAAGATTAATTTTCACTGGTCCACCAGAAGTACGAGGATCTGCTCCTGTACCTACTAATGATTGCCCAGATTCACGCAGCTTTTTATAACGTTCACCAGAAGACTTCATAATCGTTTTTACCTCCGCTTGTGCAATCACTGGGAATGTACGAGCATACAATAAAAATAGTACAAAGAAGAAACCTATAGTACCTATAAAGATACCAATATCTACAAATGTAGGTGAGAACATTGTCCATGATGATGGTAAGTAATCACGGTGAAGTGAAGTTACAATAATCACAAAACGCTCAAACCACATTCCTATGTTTACTACAATTGAAATAATGAAAGAGAACATTATAGATCTTCTCAATTTTGGGAACCACATAAATTGAGGAGAGAATACATTACATATCATCATACTCCAATATGCCCAAGCATAAGGTCCAGTTGCCCTGTTTAAGAATGCATATTGCTCATACTCTACACCAGAGTACCAAGCCATAAACAACTCAGTAATATAAGCAACGCCTACTATAGAACCTGTAATCATAATTACGATGTTCATGAGCTCAATGTGCTGTACTGTTATGTAGTTTTCTAAACTTACCACCTTACGCATTATGATAAGAAGTGTATTTACCATGGCAAAACCAGAGAATACAGCTCCCGCAACAAAATAAGGAGGGAAAATAGTAGTGTGCCATCCCGGTATAACCGAGGTTGCAAAGTCAAAAGATACAATCGTGTGTACAGAAAGTACTAGTGGTGTTGCAAGACCTGCAAGTACTAGTGATACTTCTTCAAAACGCTGCCAATCTTTTGCTCTACCTGACCAACCAAATGCAAGAAGACTATATATCTTCTTTTGAAAAGGTTTTACAGCTCTATCACGTATCATTGCAAAATCAGGTAATAGTCCTGTCCACCAGAATACTAGTGATACCGAAAGGTATGTTGAAATTGCAAATACATCCCAAAGCAGTGGTGAGTTAAAGTTTACCCATAATGATCCAAATTGGTTAGGAATAGGAAGTACCCAATATGCTAGCCAAGGACGACCCATGTGGATAATAGGAAACAAACCAGCTTGAACAACAGAGAAGATTGTCATCGCCTCTGCCGAACGGTTAATTGCCATACGCCACTTCTGACGGAATAATAGTAGTACCGCAGATATTAATGTTCCTGCGTGACCTATTCCTACCCACCATACAAAGTTGGTAATATCCCATGCCCATCCTACAGTTTTGTTTAGACCCCAACTACCAATACCGTTTGAAACAGTATAAATAATACAGCCTATTCCCCATAAGAAAGCAACAAGTGCGATAGAGAATACGATCCACCACGATTTATTAGCTCGCCCTTCGACAGGAGCTACTATATCTAAAGTTACATCGTGATAAGTCTTATCTCCGGTAACTAGTGGTCTTCGTATAGGTGCTTCATAATGCGCCATAATCCTATATAATTAGTCTTTAGATTAGTTGTTTTATGCTTCTTCTGTATTACGTACCATTGTCTGGTAGAATACATTAGGTTTTGTTCCTACATGCTCAAGCAAGTGATACATACGATCATCTGTTCTAAGCGTTTCAATTTCACTCTCCTTATCGTTTATATCTCCAAAGGCAAGTGCTCCACTTGTACAAGCGTTAGAGCAAGCTGTTGCAAACTCTCCATCTTTTACTTTTCGTCCATCACGCTTAGCATCAAGAATTGTCTTTTGTGTCATTTGAATACACATAGAACACTTCTCCATAACTCCTCGAGAACGAACAGTTACGTCTGGGTTAATTACCATACGACCAAGATCGTTATTCATGTGGTAATCAAACTCATCATTGCCATTATATAAGAACCAGTTGAAACGACGTACTTTATATGGACAGTTATTTGCACAATATCTAGTACCTACACAACGGTTGTACGTCATGTGATTTTGACCTTGTTTACCGTGTGCAGATGCTGCAACTGGACAAACCGTTTCACATGGTGCATGATTACAGTGCTGACACATAATAGGCTGGAATGCAACCTGCGGGTTTGCCGCTGGATCTTCTAGCTCACCAAATCCTCCAAGAGAACCTTTATCACCACCTAAACCACTAAAATCGTTTTTCTTTGTATCATCAAGTTCAAACGTTTCTTCAGAAGAATAGTATCTATCAATACGTAACCAGTGCATATCGCGACTACGACGTATTTCTGACTTACCTACCACTGGAACATTATTCTCAGCATGACAAGCAATCACACAAGCACCACAACCGGTACAAGCATTCAAGTCTATAGCAAGATTAAAGTGATGCCCAATAGAACGATCAAATTCATCCCAAAGATCAACTTCTGGTGAAGTTACTTCATACTCTATATGACCTTTGCTCACTTCTGGCATTACATTCCAAGAGTGCTTATCTTTTGTATTAAAGATTTCAAGAGTAGTTTCTTTTACAATATCACCACGACCCATCAATGTGTTGTGAAGTTGCACAGACGCAAATTCATGTACACCATCTACTTTTTCAATAGATACCCTTTGAGTGGTCTGGAAATTTTGCATTAACGGGAAGGCATTTACACCCGTCTGCATTTCTTCTTGAATACCGTTTTTACGACCGTACCCTACAGCAAGACCTACCGTTCCCTTAGCCTGACCTGGCTGTATCATTACTGGAACATTCTCTAAGGTAACACCGTTTACAGTAACATTTGCATAATGACCATTAAGACCACCATTTGCATTGTGACGTGCCTCTGTAAAAAATGTACTTCTATCAAACCACAATCCTTTCTCCTTAGCATCTGCCTCAGATATTGTCAAGTAGTTATCCCAAGTACAACGAGTTAACGGATCAGGCATTTCTTGCAACCAAGGATTATTTGCCTGTGTACCGTCACCCATTGATGTCATTGTATATAACGTCAATTCAAAATCACCACTTCCCTCTTCTAATGAAAGAGACAATCCTGCATCTGCACTCAAGGATGTGTTTGATTCTGATACCGCTTTCGCGAAAGCGTTAGTTTCAACAACACCAGCTTGAACAGACTTATTAAAAGGAAGTCCAGCCGAAGTCATTGTATCCTTAAGATACTCGTAATATGTTGTATCCTCACCCATCCAATTCAACAAACTTTGCTGAAATTGACGTGTATTAAAAATTTCTTTAATCGTAGGCTGCTGAAGGCTCACCTCTCCCATTTTAATTTGCACATCACCCCAAGATTCTAGGTAATGTGGAACAGGAGCAATATGCGTAGATAGAGATGCAGTTTCATCTGCTCTTATAGCACAAGAAACAGAAACTTCTACTTTTTTAAGACCTTCTGTAAATTCTGCAGCATTAGGTAAACTATATACTGGGTTTACACCCGCCATAATAAGAGTTCCTACTTGCCCAGCATTCATGTCTTTTACAAGCTGTATCATCTTGCGCACATCTCCAGAGCGAGTCATTTTAGGCTTAGCAGTATCTATAACAGATTTACCAGCATTAAAATCAAGTGCAATTTTTTGTGAAGCAACATCCTGCACTCCTGTAATAAGAAGTCCATTATTTCCAGCTGCAAGTAACGCCTTACGTGCTTGAGCAACTTTAGCCTGAATTCCTTCCGGTAAACCAGAAGCAGAACCACCAGCAAGAGCCTGTACTATTAATTTTTGTTGTGATGGCGTAGATGGAACACGTACATCTGCATTTGCACCAGAAAGAGACATATTTGCCTCAAACTGGAAATGCTTAGACATCTTTCCATTTTTAGGTACACGCTTCTTACCATAAGAAGCATCATATCCACCACCATTCCAATCTCCTACAAAATCTGCACCCACTGCAACTATAACATCTGCTTTAGCAAAGTCATAATCAGGCAATGCACGGAAACCGTATTTTATTTCAAAAGCATCCAGAGCAAATTGCTCTCCAGCAGCATCGTAAGCAATGTGCGACACATTAGGAAACTTAGCTTTAAATTCTTCTATAAGCTTATCTGTAGAAGGACTAGCAAATGTTTGCGTAAGCAACACCGCTTTCTTTCCTCCTTGAAGCGCACCCACGACACCTTTATCTATATCTGACCAAGAAACCTCTTCACCAGCTGCAGTAGGGAATTGCGCACGATTAGTATCATACATTCCTAATACAGAAGCATGAACACGAGCATTTGCACCAAAACCTCCCTTTGCAAGATCATTATTTTCAATCTTGATGGGGCGTCCTTCACGTGTCTTTACGAGAACACTTGCAAAGTCAAAACCATCAGCAATAGTGGTTGCATAAAAATCTGCAACACCAGGAATGATTTGCTCAGGCTGCACTACATAAGGGACAGACTTTACAACAGGACCTTCACAAGCTGCAAGGGATGCTGCGGCAGTAGAGAAACCTACATACTTTAAGAAATCACGACGTGTAGTTTCTGAAGCTTCAAGAGTTTCCTTATCACCTAAAAATTCATCTGTCGGAATTTCTTGTACAAACTCATTCTGTCTTAGCGCCTCGATAGACGAGTCTCCTTGGAGCTCATCGACACTTTTCCAGTATTTCTTGTTTGATGACATATACTTAATTTATTAATTGTGATCTTCTTTAGATCGATAATTCGTTTTGGTTAACATACACACCTTATAAAGATGCGATAGACTCTCGCACTATACTAGTAGTGACACTTACCACATTCAAGACCACCCATTTGAGCGGCAGTTACCTTCTCAACACCATACTTTTTTGCAAGTTGCTCGTGAATTTCTGTATAATACTCATTACCTTCAATCTTCACGTTTGTCTCACGGTGACAGTTAATACACCACCCCATTGTAAGAGGAGCATGTTGGTACATAATTTCCATTTCCTCTACAGGGCCATGACATTTCTGACACTCTATACCTGCTACACTTACGTGCTGTGAGTGATTAAAGTATGCAAAGTCTGGAAGATTATGAATACGAACCCACTCTACAGCCTGAGTTTCCCCAGTATAAGATTGTGTTGCTTCATCCCAACCCACCGCTTTGTAAAGCTTCTGGATTTCTTTATCGTAAAATTCCTTAGAGTATTCCTCTGTAACAGATGTATATTCTGACTCAGGTCCAGCAACCTCTGCGATGTTCTTATGACAATTCATACAGATGTTTAATGAAGGAATTCCCGAATGCTTAGACACACGTGCAGAAGAGTGACAATACTTACACTCTATAGCATTTTCCCCAGCATGAATTCTGTGCGAATAATGTATAGGTTGTACTGGCATATAACCTTGATCAACTCCCACTTGAGACATCCATCCATAAGCGAAATATGCACTACCTAACAAGAGGAATATCACAGAAACCAACACTAAAAATTGATTCTCTACAAATGCTTTCCAAATAGGCTTACGCTTTTCTGCTACTGGTAATTCAATACCTTGTACGTTTGCAAATTTATTAAGCGTATTGTTCACCAAGAACAATACAGCTATAAGCAACAGCAATACAAATCCTAAAATAGCAAGGATAAGATTATTTGAAACTCCACCCCCTTGATTACCATCTGCACCTCCCACCACAGCCACGGCTGCTGGAGCTTCAGGTTTTGGAGTATCTGTATAAGCAAGGATATTATCTATATCTGCATTAGATAATGCAGGAAAAGAGTTCATTACCTTGTTACCGTTTTCCTCATACACTTTTATCGCAAGTGCATCACCAGACTTTATAAGGCCTTGGCTATTCTTAATCCACTTGTATAGCCACTCACGGTCATACTTCTCAGAGACCTGATGAAGCAATGGACCCGTCATAGGCTTATACAGTTTATGACAAGCAGCACAATTTGCTTTAAATAAAGCTTCACCAGCCTTAGCATCAGCAACAGGAGCGTCTTGTGCAAAAAGAGAACTAGAAAGTGTAAAAACCACCACTACTACTAGCGTGAGGATTTTTATGAATGAATTTTGGCGTTTAACCTGTATCATATTAATATTGAATTAGCTTCAAAAAGATGGTGCGGTTTATAGACATTTAACATTGTTAAGGGGCTGTTAAACACACACACAAAATGGTTAGCAAAAATACTACACAAACTGCATTTTTAAAGGCACCTAAGAAGGGTTCTTATTAATTTATAACAGTTCTAAATAATAATTTTAATTTGTTTAAGTTTTAATCTTTTACCTTTACTTAAAATATACAAATTATGAACGACTTACGACTCAAAAATATAAATATATCCCTTATAGGAGTGGTTTTTTTCTTTGCTTTCGCGAAAGCACAGACAGCTCAAACTACCATTAACCAAGATCAACGAATTACAGAACTTCTAATGTTAAAAAGCGACTTAGAAAAAGAAGGACAACTTACCGATCGTTACAAAATACAACTCTACTCAGGAAGTTTAAATACTGCAAGTTCAACATTAAAACAGTACAGAAATAAAGTCGGAACTTGGTCATCCTCAATCAAACATGAAACTCCTAATTATAAAGTATGGATAGGCAGTTTTAGAAACAGGCGTGAGGCAGACAGAGCACTTATGGAAATCAAAAAAGATTTTCCTAGCGCATTTATTTTAAAACCCGCTGGTCGGAAATAGCACCATAATCACCAGCTAAACAATACACCCTTATTAATGACATTATTTTTAAGGGGTTTTTTATGCCAAAAAATAATAAAAAAACCTCATTGAGAAACATATTAACAACGTTTTACATCCAATCATATCATAACAAGAGTGCAGTATCATATCTATGTTACAAATCGTCTTGCAGCATACCACCATACAAACTATTACCCTTTCATTTGAACGCTCTAAAGCAAGTAGGATACACCTGTAAGGATTATCAAATTTTCGCGAAAGCGCACAAAAAAATCGCTTAAGATTACTCTCAAGCGATTTATATACTCTGCTGTTAACTAATTTTTATTTAAGTTTCTTCTTTACAGCTACCTCCTGGAATGCTTCTACTACATCGTCAATTTTAATGTCGTTATAGTTCTTAATTTGCATACCACAGTCATATCCTTTTGAAACTTCCTTTACATCGTCTTTAAATCGTTTTAACGCTGTAAGTGTACCAGTATATACAACCACACTATCACGAATAAGGCGAATATTTGAATTTCTAAAAATCTTACCATTCATTACCATACACCCTGCGATGGTACCTACTTTAGATATCTTAAATGTCTCACGGATCTCTGCTGTACCGGTAATCTCTTCTCTCATCTCTGGAGAAAGCATACCTTCCATAGCATCCTTAAGATCATTTATCGCATCATAGATAATGGAGTACATACGGATATCGATTTCTTCTTTATCTGCAACCTGTCTCGCATTACCTGCTGGTCTCACATTAAATCCAATAATAATTGCATCTGATGCTGAAGCTAGCAACACATCACTTTCTGTAATTGCACCAACTCCTTTATGTATAATATTTACTGCGATTTCCTCTGTAGATAGCTTCTGGAAACTATCTGTAAGAGCTTCTACAGAACCATCCACATCTCCTTTAAGAATAATGTTGAGTTCTTTAAAGTCTCCTAATGCGATACGACGTCCTATCTCATCAAGTGTAATATGACGCTGAGTACGCACGCTTTGCTCACGTTGTAATTGTGTACGCTTTGTCGCAATATCTTTTGCTTCACGCTCATCTGACATTACAACAAACTTATCACCAGCTTGAGGAGCACCATCAAGTCCTAGTACTGATACCGGAGTAGATGGCCCTGCTTTCTTAATTTTCTTACCTCGCTCATCATGCATTGCTTTTACCTTACCTGAAGTAGTACCAGCTAATACATAATCACCTACAGTAAGTGTTCCTGCCTGCACAAGGATAGTAGATACATAACCACGTCCTTTGTCAAGGAAAGCTTCAACTACCGTTCCATTTGCATTTCTATTAGGGTTTGCCTTAAGCTCAAGCAGTTCGGCTTCGAGTAATACTTTTTCAAGTAATTCCTTAACACCAGTTCCTTTCTTTGCAGAAATTTCTTGTGATTGAATTTTTCCACCCCAATCTTCTACTAGAAGATTCATCTGTGCAAGTCCCTCTTTAATTTTCTCTGGGTTTGCTGCCGGTAAATCTATTTTATTGATTGCAAAAACAATAGGCACTCCCGCAGCCTGTGCGTGAGATATTGCCTCTTTTGTTTGTGGCATTATATTATCATCTGCAGCAACTACTATCACTGCAATATCTGTAACCTGCGCACCACGTGCACGCATTGCTGTAAAGGCCTCGTGACCTGGTGTATCTAGAAATGCTACTTTCTTACCATTTGCGAGTTGCACACCATAAGCACCGATGTGCTGTGTAATACCACCACTTTCACCTGCTATTACATTTTCTTCACGTATATAATCTAGTAATGATGTTTTACCATGATCCACGTGACCCATCACGGTAACTATAGGAGCTCTTTCTACAAGATCTTCTGGTAAATCAACAACATCCTCAATGGCATCTTCCAAATCTGCCGTAATAAATTCCACTGTAAAGCCAAATTCATCTGCAACAATACTAAGAGTTTCAGCATCTAAACGCTGATTCATTGTTACCATCATCCCAAGAGACATACATGCAGAGATGATTTGCGTTACACCTACATCCATCATTGTAGCAACCTCACTTACTGTAACAAACTCTGTTACTTTAAGGATTTTACTCTCGATATCTTGTTGTGCTTGATCATCTTCTGTCTTTTGACGGTGTTGATCACGCTTATCACGACGGTATTTTGCTCCTTTTCCTTTGCTTGACTTTCCTTGAAGCTTTTCAAGAGTCTCACGGATTTGCTTTTGCACTTCTTCTTCTGTAGGCTCAGCTTTTACTACACGTGCTCCTCTACCTTTACCAGCATTATTACCTCCGCGTGAGTTATTACCTCCACCACGTGTATTGTTTCCACCTGGCTTACCTCCACCCGTGGTAGTGGTTCCTGGCTTAGTAATACGACGGCGACGCTTTTTCTTATCATCTGAAGCTGATGATTTTTTCTCTGGCTTTTTAAACTTAGAAAGGTCTATTTTCTGACCTGTAAAGTTAGGACCATTAAGTTTTTTATAATCTGTCTTGAGAACTTCATCTCCCAGACGCACTTCTTTGTCTTCCTTCTTTGCTTTGGGATCTGCAGACTTTGCATCTTCTTTACCAGCTACTGTAGCTTCCTTTTTCTCTGGAGCTGGTGCTTTGATCTCAGACTTTACGTCTTCCTTCTTTGCCTCCACTACAGGAATTTGAGCATCCTTTTTTTCTACATTCGTAGTTACAGAATCTTGCGGTGTTGCATTCTTTGTGGGCTGCGTTTGTTGTACTGGCTTAGCAACTTCCTTTGCTTCTTTTCTAGCTTCTTTTCGTTCGGCTAGATTTCCTGCTGGTTTACTAAGATCAATTTTACCCACTTGCTTTGGACCGTTAAGCTGTGCTTTAGCCTTTACGACCTCTTGCTTCTTAGGAGTTTCGACTTTAGCTTCGGCCTTTGCCTTTGCTTCAGACTTTGCTTTTGCTTCAGCCTTTGCTTCAATTTCTCCTTCTCGAGCGGCGCGCAGTGCCTCCTTCTCTTTCTCTTTTGCTTCGGCAACCTCCTTAGAAGCTACTTTCTTATTGGCATCCGTTTGAAATTCCCCCGAAAGCACCTCGTAAACCTCCGTAGTGATTTTCGTAGTCGGACGTGCCTCTATCTCGATGCCTTTGGTTCCTAGGAACTCAACGGCACGATCTAAAGAAATATTCATTTCTCGTAATACCTTGTTTAATCGCATTGTTGCTGCTGCCATAAACTGCTCTAAATTTTATTCTTAACCTACTTACTTCCGCTCGTAGGGCACTCTATTCTTCAAATTCTGCCTTGAGGATTCTCATCACATCAAGAACTGTTTCTTCTTCTAGATCTGTCCGACGCACTAGATCCTCTGCATCTTGTTCTAATACACTTCTTGCGGTATCAAGACCAATTTTTGCGAAAGCTTCAATTACCCACGCTTCTATCTCATCTGAAAATTCTGTAAGCTCAACGTCTTCCTCCACTCCTTCTCTATACACGTCGATCTCGTATCCAGTAAGCTGTCCAGCCAAACGAATGTTATGACCACCGCGACCTATAGCTTTACTCACCTCTTCAGGTTTAAGAACTGCTTGTGCGGTTTTATTTTCCTCATTAATCTTAATACTTGTAATACGCGCAGGACTCAATGCTCTAGTGATATACAAGTTAAGGTTTGTTGTGTAATTTATCACATCTATATTCTCATTTCCTAGTTCACGAACAATACCGTGAATACGAGAACCCTTCATTCCTACACAAGCTCCTACAGGATCGATACGATCATCATAAGAATCTACCGCTACTTTTGCTTTCTCCCCAGGAATACGCACTACCTTTTTAACGGTAATTAAACCGTCAAAAACTTCTGGTATTTCAGACTCAAATAACTTCTCTAAAAATAACGGAGACGTACGAGACATCACAATCGAAGGCTTATTACCTTTTAACTCTACACTTTCAATTACTCCACGCACATTCTCACCTTTACGGAAAAAATCTGAAGGAATCTGACGGTCTTTTGGTAAAATAATCTCATTACCATCATCATCAAGCAAGATTATTGCTCTATGTCTAATATGATGCACTTCTGCAGTATACAACTCACCTTCAAGCTCTTTAAATTGCTTATAGATGTTCGTATTATCATGCTCATGAATCTTGCTTATTAAATTTTGACGCAATGCCAAAATAGAACGTCGCCCTAAGTCAAAAAGCTTTACCTCTTCAGACACATCTTCTCCTACTTCAAAATCTTCTTCAATCTTGCGGGCATTAGTTAATGAGATCTCTTCATTATCATCTTCCACCTCACCATCTGCCACAACCACACGGTTACGCCAGATTTCAAGATCCCCTTTATCAGGATTAATAATGATATCAAAGTTATCATCACTTCCAAAACGTCGCTTTAACGTACTTCTGAACACCTCTTCTAAGATGGCCATTAAGGTTACACGATCTATTAATTTATCGTCCTTAAATTCTGAAAAAGAATCGATTAACGCTAAATTCTCCATATCAACTTTTGTTAAAATTTAATCATCACTTTTGCTTGAACTATCTCACTATAAGGGAATGTTTCTATCTTTTCGACAGTAACTTTTCCTTTACCTACAGGCTTAGGCTCTCTTGTTTTCCAAGTAAGCGTAAATTCTGCATCTGTCGCCTCGGTCATCAATCCTTCGATTTTCTCACCATCCTGCGTCTTCACTTCTAGGTGTCTACCTATATTTTTTTTGTACTGTCTTGGAATTTCCAAAGGGCTTGTTACGCCAGCAGACATCACTTCTAGCGAGAAGTCTTCCTCCTCACGGTCTAAGTTGTGTTCTACCTTACGACTCACCGCCATGCAATCCTCGACCGTCACGCCGCCATCACCATCTATAGTGATTTTAACCTCGTTATTCCCCTGAATATCAAGACTAATCAAAAATAAACTTGGATTTTCATCCAGCGCTTCTTGTAGTAAATTGGTTACTTTTTCCTTCAACATATAAGCCTATAAAAAGAGGGGACTGCTGTCCCCTCTGTATTCTCTTCGTCTTTCAACGGTGCAAATATACTACAAATTATCCATTTTGAAAAGCCCAAAAGCCTTGGTATTATTTTGTAAGTCTAAGTATAGGTTTTTAATAAGTATTTACATCTATTCTACAAGACGACAAAGCGTTTATCTTGATAGCTAGGTTCACTAAATAATTGTTCTTATGAATAAAAAGATTCTTGTACCCACCAATTTTTCCGAACAGGCATAAAACGCACTAAGAAGTAGCTGCAGATCTAGCAAAGAAGCACAATGCCTCTATTAATTTGCTTCACATAGTAGATTTACCCATGATACCAGTAGATGCCATCAATGGAAACCTAAGCGAACTTCCCGAAACAATTTTCTTCGTGAAGCTAGCACATCAGAGATTTAAGTCTATGGTGAGCGCACCCTATCTAGATGGAGCTACTATTGAGAAGATTGAAGAGTTTGATGATGGTTTGGAGGGAATTACAGATTATGTGCCTAAGTATCAGTGAGACATTGTAGTCATAAAACCTAACATTGATAGCGGTTTACATGAATTTTTCATTCGCTCAAATATTTAGAAGGTAGGGCAAAATTCTAATATACCCGTGCCTATTATCAAGAACAGATCTAAACATTTTAAAATCAAAACTTTATTTATGCGCTTTAATTTCAATAAGAAATTCACGACACCTTTAAGCAAGCCCTCTCATTTACCAGAATAAATAACGCACAACTTCACGCGCTCTATGTAAATACACCAGAAGATTTTAGGTCCACTCCCGGGGTAGAAGCCCAAATAAAAAAATTTATCTATGAAGAAAATGATATTGAAAACTACACTCTCAATATATTTAATGATAACACCAAAGAAAGCGGTATTCTTTATGTTGCAGAGGCATGGCTTCTGGACATGAAGGTATAAGCACTCACAGTAGTAAACGACTTGCACACTTCCTAAACGGGTCTTTAAGTAAAGCACTTGTTAATCGAGTTAAACGACCAGTAATCACCTTTAGCATCTAAAACTTTGTCTAGTACATTATTTACTATTATAAATAGGAGTCATATATAAGCTTCATTTGCACTAGACATTTTATGCTTGCGCGAAAACATTAAATAAAATCAGCGATCTTCTCTCAAGGCTTTGATCAACTCCTCCTTATTCATTGTACTACGACCATCTATTTCTAGATCTTTAGCTTGCTCATAAAGCTCATTTTTAGAACGCTCTTCATAAGTCTTTGAAGATCCTCCTTTTTCACCAGCGTCTGGAGTATTTGCAATACGCGCAGCTTTCTCTTTGCTCATTCCCTTATCCTTTAGCGCTTCGTATTGCTCTTCATTCTTGATTGATGGCCTACTATTTTTATCCATAATACTTTTTTTTGACCTAAAATTACTCCTTTGCTTCACCAGAACCACGATTTTTAGAATAGTATAACTTTTTTAAGAGACTTTGTGAGTTTGGAAATAATATGAAATAGCAAATATATATACATAGTTAAGGGATCAACACAAAAAGTTGTGGAGTAGATGAAATTGGTTGAATTTTGATTTCAAAAACTTTATGTCCTCAGACGCTT
>ENA-ORXC01000115-ORXC01000115.1-marine-metagenome-genome-assembly--contig:-NODE-115-length-84935-cov-4.025301_pt1 | contig 84935 bp, 83 predicted proteins | sample MGYA00237865_ERZ511478 | MGnify/ENA metagenome assembly ERZ511478
AATTTTGCTGAATAGCCTGCTGCGCTTCGCGTAAATGTCTTAAGTGCTCTTCCATGCGTCTTAATTCTTTATCACCAGACGCCGCTTCTTTTTGCTCATTAATTTGCTGCTGAACGATATTCAAATGCATTTGAGCATTTTGAAAATTAGCTCCATTCAAATTCATCTGTCCTTGATAAACAGCCTGCTCCGCTAATTGTAGTGCTTCTTTAATATGAGTGTATGAATTCATGCCTCTCATCCTTCTGTATAGTATTTACAGTTAACATGCGCTGCTTTTTCGCAGGTATACAAAAGGATTTAGAAATAAAATAAAAATTACGTAGTACAAGCTAAGCAGGCTGCATACATTTATCATAGTTCAATTTATAAAACCTCAGAAGCAGGGAGGGATGCATGTGGGAGCTTTTTTCAGCTATATGTTACTAGGGCTATCGTTAGCCGCACCAATCGGTCCTATCAACGCCGCTCAGCTTGATAAAGGAATCAAAAATGGTTTTTTACATGCTTGGTTCTTAGGAATAGGAGCAACATCGGTTGACGCTCTTTATATGCTTGTAGTTTATTTTGGGTCCGTTCATTTTTTAAACAGCGATTTTATGAAAACGTTTCTTTTTTCGTTTGGGTGCTTCGTATTAATTTATACCGGTATTGAAGGATTAATGAGCGCAGGGAAAATTACACAGCATCGGAACGCAAAAGGAGATTCGGTCGTAAAGTGTTTTTTTTCAGGTTTTTTCATTTCATTAACAAACCCGCTTACTATTCTTTTTTGGCTTGGTATTTATGGCTCTGTTTTAGCCAAAACAGCTAATACATACGAAACAGGACAGCTTATTTTATACAGCTGTGCTATTTTTACAGGGATTTTATGCTGGGATATTGCTATGGCAGCTTTAGCAAGCACTTTTCGAAGGTATTTAGCGGCGACGTTTTTGACTGCAGTCTCCGTTATATCCGGCCTTTCTCTAATAGGATTTGGTATATATTTCGGCTGGCAAGCTGTACAGCAATTCATTATTTAAAAGGGGAGAAAGCAGAACTGAATTTAAAGCGTTTTTTATCTGCTGAAAAATAGTAGAAAGCTGTCTCTTTTTGCGCATAAATTTTTCAAACTATCACACACTACATCGAGGTGTAAGGAGTGATAGTATGAAAAAGAAAATAGGCTGCGGAAGTCAGGTTGAAGGGAAATTAAAATGGTGGCAGCTGTCTTTAATCGGAGTAGGGTGCATCATCGGTACAGGCTATTTTTTAGGATCAAGTATTGCAATAAAAGCCACGGGTCCCTCTGTATTAATTGCTTTTTTACTAGCAGCAGTATGTACATTTATTGTATTTGACGCTCTTGCTAAAATGAGTGCCCAAGATCCTCAAAAAGGTTCGTTTCGCTCCTATGCTAAAAAAGCTTATGGAAGATGGGCAGGCTTTAGCAGCGGATGGGTGTACTGGAGTTCAGAGATGCTGATCATGGGGAGTCAGCTCACGGCTTTATCGCTTTTTACACGTTTTTGGTTTGACGGTATTCCACTGTGGGTCTTTGCCTCTATTTATGCTGTTTTAGGCATTGCTGTTGTATTAATCGGAACAAAAGGCTTTGAACGAATGGAAAATGTATTTGCTGTCACAAAAGTGGCTGCTATTTTAATGTTTATTGTATTAGCTAGTCTCGCTTTATTTGGATGTCTAGACGAAGGTGCCAAACAAGGGATGCCACGAACGATGAGTGAAGTATTTCCCCACGGGTTTTTAGGTTTATGGGGCGCTTTGCTTTATGCCTTTTATGCTTTCGGCGGAATCGAAGTCATGGGGATCATGACGGTTCGTTTAGAAAACAAAGAAGACGCCCCGAAAGCGGGAAGAAGTATGCTTATTCTCCTTGGAGTTATTTATATTGTTTCACTGAGTTTAGCTATTTTAATTGTCCCATTTCATGATTTTCATGGAAATCAAAGCCCTTTTATAACGGCTTTGGAAACATATCATCTTCCATTTTTTCCTCATGTGTTTAATGGAGCAATGATTATCGCTGGATTTTCAACAATGTCGGCTTCTTTCTTTTCTGTAACAACGATGATTGTCACTCTTTCAGAAGATGGAGATGCTCCTGCATTGTTTTCAAAGCAAAAAAAGAAAAAGCTGCAGTTTCCTTTACCGGCCTTGCTTTTAACAACGGCAGGATTAATTGTTTCTATTGTTCTTTCCTTGCTATTGCCCGGGAAAATTTATGAGTACATTACAACAGCAGCGGGACTGATGCTGATTTATAACTGGTTCTTTATTTTAATTTCTTTTCATCGCTTAATCAAACAAACCGTTTGGGATAAAGTAAAACAAGCTGTTGGCCTCTTATTAATCCTGCTAGCAGTAAGCGGTACGCTGTTAGAATCTGCAAGCAGGCCAGGTTTCTTTGCAAGCTTAGGCTTTCTAATTGTTATAAGCCTTGTTATTTTAAAACTGCGCCATAAGTGGAAAGAAGAAGAAGCCGCTAGCTAACATATATTTAATCTTTATGAGGGACACTATGCACGTTGTACAATTACAAAAATAAAAGGTGGTTATGAACATGCCAAAAAACAAGCAGACTCCTTCTTCACAAGTAGATCAAAAACAAGTAGTAGATGACAAAGCGAAAGCGCTACGAGAAAATAATTATGAAGATGGTCATATTCGCAAGATAACTCAAAGCGGAGCAGACGGCCAATAACAAAAAAAGACGCGTTCGCGTCTTTTTTTGTTGAAGTGTATCATCCTTACCAACGATGAGCTTTTGCATTACTTCGCAAGATGATGTTCGTTTGAGACATCTCTGTATGTCCATTTACTTGGGACTTTGAACGCTTCGGTCTCGTCCAGTTGTGGCGGAATAGTTCTGAATGCTGATCTACTTGATTTTTATCATTCATCATAATCACCTCAAGGATAGGATACTTTCACAAGATATTTACGGTGAAATATCTCTCTTATAGAATGGGATAAAAAAGAAGAAATACACCTAACACTTTTAACCATACATATAAAGGGAGTGCCTATTCATAAACTATAAAGGGCAACTTCTAACTTTGGGTTAAGCTTCGGATTTATAAAGTAAAACTGCCTTAGTGGGGACTAAGGCAGTTTTTTAGTGGAATAATCAAACTTCAATAATGACAGGAAGGATCATAGGTCTTCTTTTGGTTTGGTTATATAGAAATTGGCCAAGCGCTGTCTTGATTTCTTTTTTCATAATGCTCCATTGGTGAACATGAGCTTTTTGTAATTGATTTACAATTTTAGTCACTTGTCGGTTAACATCTTTTAATAACTGCTCTGAATCTCTGGTATAAACAAAGCCTCGTGAAATGGTATCTGGACCAGACACAATTTTCCCTTCCGCTTTATTTAAAGTAATCACAATAACCAGCATACCATCTTCTGAAAGCTGTTTGCGGTCACGTAAAATCGCGTTGCCAACATCCCCAATGCCAAACCCGTCTACATATACATTACCTGCAGGGATTTTTCTTGTTTGAACAGCTGCTCCGCCCTTGATATCAACAATATCACCGTTATTTATAATAAAAATGTTCTCTTTTTCCACCCCGACGGATTCTGCTAATAAGCTGTGGTGATGAAGCATTCGAAACTCACCGTGAATGGGGATAAAATACTTTGGCTTCATCAATGTAGCCATTAATTTTAGCTCTTCTTGATAGCCATGTCCTGATACGTGCATACCTGTTGCGCTTCCTGAACCGTAAATCACATGAGCACCGAGTGTGAAAAGACTGTCGACAATACGAGAAATATTACGTTCATTGCCAGGAATAGGCCCTGCCGATAAAATGACCGTGTCTTCAGGAAGAATCTCTACTTGTCGGTGATTTCCGCTGGCTAATCTAGATAGAGCGGCCATCGGCTCGCCTTGGCTTCCAGTACAGAGAATAGCGACTTGTTCAGGCGCAAGTGAATGTACTTCATAAGGTTCAATTAGCATCCCTTCAGGAATAGTTAAATACCCTTTCTCTAACGCAACTGATACAACGTTAACCATGCTTCTTCCTAGCAGCGCAAGTTTTCTGTTCGTTTTAATCGCTGCATCTACAATTTGCTGTACGCGGTTAACATTCGAGGCGAAAGTAGAAATAATCACTTTTCGCTTTGCTTTACGAAAAGCTTCTTCTACATGTTTGCCAACTAGCTTTTCTGAAGGCGTAAATCCAGGCCGCTCAGCATTTGTGCTTTCTGATATTAAAGCCAGTACACCTTCACTTCCGATTTTCGCCATTTTATGAAGATCTGGATATTGGTCGTTAACAGGAGTTAAATCAAACTTAAAATCCCCGGTATGCACAACAGCTCCTTCAGGCGTATGAAAGACAATGCCAAGACAATCTGGAATGCTGTGATTCGTTTTAAAAAAAGAAAGCGGAATATTGCCTAATGTAATTTCTGACTCTTCGTTGATTTCAATAAGCTCCGTCTCTGCAGATAATTGATGTTCCTGCAGTTTAATGTCAATTAATCCAAGGGTAAGGCTTGTTGCATAAATGGGAAGGTTCAACTGTTTTAAAAGATAAGGAATGCCTCCAATATGATCTTCATGACCATGCGTAACAACCACTGCTCGAACTTTTTCTCGATTCTCTTGCAAGTATGTAATATCAGGTATAATCAAATCAATTCCTAATAAACTTTCGTCAGGAAATTTAGAGCCGCAGTCAATTACAATGATGTCATCATCATATTGAACGGCATACATATTTTTTCCTATTTCATTAATGCCGCCTAAAGCAAAAATGGATAGTGTGTTTCTATTTGTACTCACACTTATTTCCTCCTATATTTTCAAAATGAATATGCAGAATTTCTACTCTTAGTATGAACATTTATTTCTGGTGCATTCTGTTAAATATGGAGATTTTATTTTTATTTAATAAGAGGGATGCAAGCAAAAAGAAAAGATGGTCATTTTCCTAATACTACCTCTTATTTTCTTTTTATAACTCCATAAAATATAGACGTTACACATGGAGGTGGATGGAATGAGTAAACAAAATAAAAGCAAAAACCAAGGAGTCAGCAGCAGTGCAGCTGCTGTCGATAATGTGAATAAAAGTATTTTATCAAACGATATTCATACAGATGAGCTTCAAAAATCAAAAGTAAGCCGTCACAACAAATAAAAGAATGACAACCAAAAGAGCAGCTTTGAGCTGCTCTTGATAAAATAGAGATAGGGAAGTGAAAAAACGTGTCAGAAAACAAAAGTTCTCAATATAAAGAAGAAAATAAGTCAACTCCTAGTCGTCCTCTTGAATATAAAGAACGCACAAATGAATCACAGAGTACACGTCAAATGCTGCGCAGCATTCTCGAATATTCGAGTCGATATCGTTAATAAAATTCTACATATAAAATTATAAGGATAAGCGGGCAATATAAAAGTTGAAGCCTCGCTTTAATACAAAAAAAAGCAAGCAGCTATGCTTGTTTTTTTGTATGTATAGCCTTGTACATATTGAAAAAAAAACATACATACGTTATTTTAGATAAACGTATGTATAATGGTAAACCTGTACATGTATTTTTTGAGAAAAATTAAAGTTTGGAGAAAAGAAGTAGGGGGATTTTATGAATTTACATGATTTTGTTCATGGAGTAGATCCAACAATAGAGCTAGTTATTGAAGATGAATTTCCTGGAACGCGGTGTGTAGGCGGAAAGTACGTTCCTAGCACGCATTCTATTTTTTTATATGAAAAAGATATTAAAATACAGTGTCAGCACTTGTTTGGTTCAAATGAATGTTTAGAATCTTATCAATGGATTATTTTAGCTCATGAATTAGGCCATGCGCTAGATGAAGACCTTTTGTCTTTGAGTAAAAAGTTTGATGAAACAGAAGATATATGGCTTCTGTATCAAATTGAATGTAATGCTTGGGAGATAGGAGAGAAATTGATTCCTTTTATTGATTCAGAGCTATTCTCATCCATAAAAGATCAATCGTTAGCCCATTATCATAAAGAGATGGAAAAGATTAGTTAGAAGAAGAAAAGTTCCAGTGGCTTGTACTATAAGGAACTTTTCTTCTTCGAGTTGTTTATATACTTCAAATACTAGTTAATTATTACGCTGGCTGCTGCTGGATCTGCCGCCTTTTTTTCCAATTTCCTCGTAAAATTCTTTACCTTGATTTTTGGAAGTAGCTTCTCCGCCTTTTTCACCAATTTCTTGATAAAACTCTTTGTCATGATTTTTGGAAGTAGCTTTTCCACCTTTTCTTCCTGCTTCTTCACGACTCATTTTTTCATTCTTTTTATTAGTTGCCATCTTGCATCCCTCCTAATAAATTTGAATTCATAGTCTGTCTTCCCGGTCAAAAAAGGATTAAACTGGTTATTTTTTATTTTTTCTAAAAATTAGATTTTTCTCAAAACTAGCAGATCGCAAAGCGCTGTATAGCAGTATTTATTAAGCTGAAAATAATCTTTAAAAAAAATTATATGAAATATGATATGGTTAATAGAAATAAGAAAAAGGAGCTTAGAAACATGTCAAAATATGTAGAAATGGATAACGCTTCGCTGCGACGGAAAATACAAGAATACAAAGAATTAATTTGGAGAGTAGGGCCAGGAAGTGAAAGAACTATAGAAGCTGTTCAAGAGATTCAAGGAATGGAAAAAGAGTTAAAAGCACGCAACGCAGAATTTGAAGCTACGGATTGGAAAGCTTTTACTCGGGAAATAAAAGAAAACTACGATTTTACTTACTAAGAAGACACATTCATAATAATGTGATTGAAATAAGTGTCTCCAAGTAGAAGGCTTTCTCTTTTCTACTTGGAAACGATAGAAGTAGTATGAAGACGATTAAGAAAAATGATCCAGTATCAGTGAAGCAAGTAATCCAAGTGCAGCAATCAATCCTGTAATAGAACCTCCTTCTTCATAGGCCTCTGGCATCATTGTAGAACCTACCATAGCAATAATGCCGCCGCCGGCAAAAGCAGCAATAGCAGCCATAAGTGTCTCAGATGCGTGATCTAAAAAAACAAAGCCTGTCCATGAACTAAAAGCTGAAATGAACAAAACAGCTGCCCATAGTAAAAAAATTTTCTTTTTAGAGAATCCGCTTTTTACTAGACCGGTCGTGCTGGACAGTCCTTCAGGAATATTACTTATAAAAATAGCGATAACAAGAAGCCAGCTAACGGTTGCATTTTCAATTAAGCTAGCTCCAATCATAATGGACTCTGGGATTGCATCCATTACGGTTCCTATAAATATAGCAATTCCAGAACTATTCGCGGCTATTTGTTTTGTAGACCTCTTTCTTTTATTCGCTCCTTGACGTGAAATTAGATAGTCTAAAAAAGTAAAAACGACAGCCCCCGCAAGGAACCCAAGAGAAGTAGCTTTTAACCCGCCGCTATGAACCGAGTCTCCAAGCAGCTCATAGGTAGATGCTCCAATTAATACACCCGTCCCAAAAGCCATAATATAACCAATTATCTTTTTGCCGATAGGCAAAAAAACTGCTGCCAAAGCACCAAGAAGGACAGCTGATCCTGAAATTCCGCCCCACATCGCAGCTTGCCACATGAAAAATCCCTCCTCATCTCTCTTTTCTATGGATACTTTCCCTAAGAAGAGAAAGTGAAAACGTAAAAGGAGAAGAAAGGAATTTGGTCGATTGAGCAGCGGTTTCATTTTGTTATCCTTGAGAACGAGAGTGTTCCAGCATCCAAGCTGAGACTGTATTTTATTTTTAATATTCATAAAATTTTAATTATACTGAAATAAAAAACTATTTTACGAAGATGACTGATATGACAGAGGTAAATGGTTTATTTAAGTGTTTTTCTGAAAAAAACAATTGTATTTCTGAGGAAAATTAATTATTATAAAATAAGTAATTATACAGTCGAATAGCTAAAAATAGAAAAAATAGTTTAGTTGTAAAGGTACTAGGTAAAAATGGAATGATTTAAAAACGACAGCTGTTCCATCAGAAACAGAAAGTATCTTTCCTAACAGAGCTATAACAAGTTTAGGAGGAGGAAATGGAATGGCAGACAAAGAGCTAAAAAGAGGCTTAGAATCTCGTCACATTCAAATGATCGCGCTTGGTGGAACAATTGGCGTTGGATTATTTATGGGATCAGCAAGCACTATTCAATGGACAGGTCCATCGGTATTACTTGCTTACGCAATTTGCGGAATGTTTATTTTCTTTATTATGCGTGCTATGGGCGAAATGCTGTACATGGAACCAAGCACAGGTTCATTCGCTACATTTGGCCACAAATATATTCATCCATTAGCAGGTTATATGGCTGCGTGGAGCAACTGGTTTCAATTTGTAATCGTAGGGATGTCCGAAATTATAGCGGTAGGAGCATATATGCATTACTGGTTCCCTCATTTACCAGCTTGGGTGCCTGGTATGATAGCCATGTTGATTTTAGGAGCAGCAAACTTAATTTCAGTCAAATCATTTGGAGAGTTTGAATTTTGGTTTGCGATGATTAAAATTGTGACGATTATTTTAATGATTATCGCAGGACTTGGATTAATTTTCTTTGGATTTGGAAATGGTGGAGACGCAATCGGATTATCAAACCTTTGGGCACACGGCGGCTTCTTTGCAGGCGGATGGTCAGGCTTTTTCTTTGCACTATCTCTTGTTATTGCAGCTTATCAAGGAGTCGAGCTAATTGGGATTACAGCTGGTGAAGCAAAGGATCCTAAAAAAACGTTAACAAGCGCGATTCAAAGTATCATTTGGCGCATTTTAATTTTTTATATTGGAGCTATTTTCGTTATCGTGACGGTATATCCTTGGAATGAGTTAGATTCTTTAGGAAGTCCATTTGTATCTACATTTGCTAAAGTTGGTGTTACGGCAGCTGCAGGTATCATTAACTTTGTAGTCATTACGGCAGCGATGTCAGGCTGTAATAGCGGGATTTTCAGTGCAGGACGCATGCTTTATACGCTCGGTGTAAACGGTCAAGCACCTAATTTCTTTACAAAAATTTCTCGCAACGGCGTCCCAATTTACAGTACACTCGCTGTTATGATTGGATTAGTAATCGGTGTTATTTTAAACTACATTGCTCCGCCTAATGTATTTGTTTATGTATACAGTGCTAGCGTGCTTCCTGGAATGATTCCTTGGTTCATTATTCTTATCAGCCAAATTCGTTTCCGTAAAGCTAAAGGCGCTGAAATGGATAGTCACCCTTTCAAAATGCCCTTTGCGCCTGTAACGAACTATGTAACCATTGCTTTTCTACTAATGGTGCTCGTAGGTATGTGGTTTAATGATGAAACGCGTATTTCACTTATTGTAGGAGTTATTTTCCTCGCTCTTGTTGTCATTAGTTTTTACGCATTCGGAATAAATAAACGTATGATACCTGATACAGAGAACGGTCAAATAAAGAAATAAATATGCTTTTTCATAATCAAAAAACAAAACAAAAAAACGGCTGATAAAAGCCGTTTTTTTGTTTTGTTTAAATAAAAGACATAAGAAAAAATGTCATTGTGTACTGATAGTTTGGATAAACTATATTCGTTCATATAACGTAAAGGAGCGAATGTCATGAGAAGTCACAGATATATTATCAAAGATTCACTAAAAGCTGATGAAGTTGCCAAGGATTTGGAACTGCAGCTGGATATAAACCGAATGTCGGATGTCAGAATTCTTTCGGTAAATGCACAAAACGAAATACTCGTTCAAATGCAGGAGGAGAACGAGGAAGCAGGAGATGTTATTGATGTATTTATGAAAGAGTATAAAACAGGAGAAATTATTGAATAGCACGTAATTGAGAAGAATATTGAGTGGTTTTGTTGAATAAATAAAAAGAAAACACCTTTATTTTTTATTCAAAAAGAAACGGACGTAAGAAAACTTCTTGTTTATCAAGAAGTTTCTTTTGTATCTGAACAGTAGTTTGTATACGTAGGGGAGAGGTGATGAAGGTGAAAAAAAATGGTGAAGGCCACGTCCTTTTTATTATTCTCGGAGGCCTGTTTATTTTAATAGGTACACTTTTTGCAAATACTTCCGTTTATTTTCTCATCTCCGGATGGATAGCAGCTGTCTGTTGTTTAGGAATCAGTGCTGTACTAAAGAAAGGAAAAACAAAATCAGTCAGTAAAGAGGATGAGCAATAACAATTTTTATATAAAGATGGAAATTAAATATATGAAAAGGAAGAATGGATATCCATTCTTCCTTAAGTCATGGTGTGTATGAAATTGTCTTAGAAACGTCCGCCGCCAAGTTGTTGCTCAGCTAATTGCACAAGACGTTTTGTGATTTCGCCGCCTACTGATCCGTTTGCACGTGCAGTAGTGTCAGCTCCTAAATTTACTCCGAACTCGCTAGCGATTTCATATTTCATTTGATCGATTGCTTGTTCAGCTCCGTATACTAATAATTCATTATTATTGCTGCTTTTATTGTTTGCCATTGTATTCAACTCCTTTCTGTAACGTTAAGGTGTGAATAAAGGAAGAAGAATATGCAACAAACTGATATTTATTTTATAAAAAACGTATTTTTACGTTGTTTGCCCTTCTAGAAGCTTAATTGGAAGACAGATTTCACGGGGGACATTACTAAATTCTCCTTCAATTTCTTTAAGTAAAATATCAATGGCTGTTTGAGCAATCGATTCAATGGGCTGTTGAATTGTAGTTAGACCAGGTAACAAAGTCTGACTAGCTTCCGTTCCGTCATAGCCCACGATTTTTAAATCTTTTGGGATGCTTTTTCCTCTTTTTTGTGCTTCAGCAACTACTAAAGCTGCAAGTAAATCATCGCTTGCAAAAATACCATCTACTTCCGGATGTTCTTCAAAAACCTTAGAAATAGTTTCTCGCTGAATGTTGCGGTCAAAGGTATTTGAAATTTCATACGTGATAGGCTGTTTTCCATACTGTTTCATCACGTTTTCATAAGCTTTCCTTCTTAAGTTAGCTGGAGTTTCAAGTTTAAGGGGACCGTTAATATGAATAATATGCTTACAATCTTTTGAAATAAGCAATTCCGTGGCTTGTTCTCCTCCAGAATAGTTATCAGAAGATACGGTAGGAATACCTTTTGATAAATAATGATCCACTGCTACTACAGGAAGGCTTTGACTTTCGGAATCAAAAATACCTCTATTATAAGTAACGGCAATAACACCGTCTACCTGATTTCTGATAAGCATTTCTACATATTTTTTTTCTTTATCAATGCGATTCAGACTGTTACAAAGAAGTACTTTGTAGTTGAGGGAAGCACATATACTTTCAATATGAAAGGCTAACTCTCCGAAAAAAGGGTTGCTTGTTTGCGGGACAATCATACCGATTAAATTTGTTCGCTTATTAAATAATGAACGCGCAATATCATTTGGGAAATAATTAATTTCTTTCATTGCTTTATAAACATTTTCTCGCGTTTCATTGCTTATGTAACCACGGTTATTTAATACACGAGAAACTGTAGTCGGTGAAACACCTGCAATTTTTGCTACATCACTAATTTTGGCTTTCATCTAGTTTCCTCCTAATTTCTCCAAAACCTTGCTTTACCAGACATGTAAAAGTCTTAAAATAAATGCAATCAAGCAAGCAGCTTTCCAGTCGCTACGTTTTATTTTGATACATAAAAATCTATGTAAGGATTGTAAACGGTTTATTGAACAATTTAAACATACCATAAAGCTCACTTTTACGCCTAATACAATCTTTTTGCCATATAAAATGTGAAACCGGTTGACATGTGAAACCGGTTGACATGAAATCAAATTGAAAGTGCTTTCATTTTGTTAGATAAAAGATTTTATATCTTAAGCTAAAGGGGTAACTAAAATGAAAAGTTCAAAAAGTTTATATTGGAAGCTGAGTGCATATTTTTTCTTCTTCTTTTTTACGTGGTCGTCGAGCTACTCTTTATTTTCTATCTGGCTAGGGCAAGAGATTAAGTTGAACGGATCAGCTACAGGCTTAATCTTTTCTGTAAACGCTATCTTTGCTTTGTGTATGCAGCCTTTGTACGGATATATATCTGACAGGATAGGTTTTAAAGAAACACATTTTATTTTTTATTAGCTGTCTTTTAGTGTTTGTAGGACCATTTTATATTTTTGTTTATGGGCCTTTGCTTCAATACAATGTGTTGATAGGAGCTATTATTGGAGGCTTATATTTAGGAGTAGCGTTTTTGGCGGGCATCGGAGCGATTGAAACATACATAGAGAAAGTCAGCCGAAAATATAAATTTGAGTACGGAAATCTAGAATGTGGGGGTCATTAGGCTGGGCTGCAGCTACGTTCTTTGCAGGACAATTATTTAATATTAATCCTCATATTAATTTTTGGGTGGCATCCGTTTCAGCGGTTATCCTAGTGGCTATTATTCTTTCTGTGAAGGTAGAAATGAGCAGCTATGAAATGGAAAAAGCTGAATCCGTCACGCTGAGAGATGTAGGTAATTTATTCTTATTAAAGGAATTTTGGTTTTTTATGATTTATGTTGTTGGCGTTACGTGCGTGTATGGAGTATACGATCAGCAATTTCCTATCTATTATGCATCTTTGTTTCCTACTGGATCGATAGGTAACCAAGTATTTGGCTACTTAAATTCGTTTCAAGTATTTTTAGAAGCTGGAATGATGTTCGCAGCACCGTTTATTGTAAATAAGATTGGTGCAAAAAATAGTTTGATTTTAGCAGGATTTCTAATGGGATTTCGTATTATTGGGTCAGGACTTGTGGTTGGTCCAATTGGAATATCTTCAATGAAGCTTATTCATGCATTAGAACTTCCTATTATGCTCATTGCCATCTTTAAATATTTGGCAGCTAACTTTGACACGCGCCTATCTTCTATACTTTATTTGGTTGGATTCCAATTCGCTTCACAAATAGGTGCTTCAGTCCTTTCACCCATAGCGGGAGGATTATATGATAGCGTAGGGTTTTCCCGTACCTATTTAATTATGGGAGGCATGGTTTTGGTATTTAACGCTATTTCCATGTTTACACTACTAAACTCTAAAAAACATAAGTTTATAAGAAAAGATGTACAAGAAAACACGCAGATTATATAGGGGGATATGATGATGTTAACGATAAATAAAATCGAGCAAGCTCAAAATTCATTAAATGAAGCAGAGAAAAAGGTAAATCATCAATATCGGTTGGGGGCCGATGCATTGGGGACATGTAAAAAGCAAAGATCTTGTTCATTGGCAGCATTTACCGATTGCTTTAGCTCCTGGAGATGCATTTGATAAAGATGGATGTTTTTCTGGAAGTGCCGTGGATAACGAAGGAGAGCTTACGCTAATTTATACAGGACATAATTATATAGACAAAGAACTGGATACTTTTTTTCAAAACCAAAATATAGCTGTTAGTAAAGACGGCATTACCTTTGAAAAAGCAGAGGTCAACCCAGTTATTGCTGAGCCGCCGGAAAATAGCTCTCATCATTTTCGAGATCCTAAAGTATGGAAGCACGAGGATTTCTGGTATATGATTCTAGGAAACTCAACAAAGAAACAAGAGGGACGTGTTATCTTATACAGGTCTTCAAATTTACGACAGTGGGAATATGTTGGCGTCCTTGCTAAAAGCGATGGAGATCTAGGATACATGTGGGAGTGTCCGGACTTCTTTGAGTTAGACGGAAAGCATGTGTTAATGATTTCTCCTCAAGGGATAGAAGCAAAAGGTGATTCCTATCACAACCTTTTCCAAACGGGATATTTAGTTGGAGAATATAGTTATGAAACCAATACATTTCATCATGGGTCATTTACTGAATTAGATCACGGCCACGATTTTTATGCTGTTCAAACGCTTTTAGATGATAAAGGAAGACGAATTGCAATTGGATGGATGGACATGTGGGAAGCTAATATGCCAACGAAAGAGGATGGATGGTGCGGTGCGCTAACGCTTCCGAGAGAACTAACTTTAAGAGAGGATAAAGTGTTAATGAACCCCGTCCAAGAGCTTACATCACTTCGGAAAACTCAGTATAATATGCTAACCAATAAAGCTCTTTCTAACAGCTATGTAGTAGAAGTAAATGAAGACTTGCTAGAGATACAAGCTGTATTTGATTTAGCGGACTGCCAAGCTTCATCGGTAGGAATAAAAATTCGTGGAATAAACAACGAAGAAACGCTTATGTGTTACAACCTTAATGAGCAAATGTTATTACTTGACTGTACTCACTCGGGAAAAGAAGATGGAGTTAGGAAAGTAGCGTTACAAGCAGGTGAGACACTAGCTTTACGAATATTTGTGGACCGTTCTTCCATTGAAGTATTTGCAAACGAAGGACAAGCGACCATGACGAGCCGTATTTATCCAAAAGAAAGCAGGCTCGGAATTGAATTATTTACTGAAGGAGGAAACGTAATCGTAAAAGAGTTAACGTATTGGAATTTAAAAGATATTTGGGGGTAAAATACAGAGGAAGAAGTATATTAATACTTCTTCCTTTTTTGAGCATTTAATAGCTCGTCAACAAAGTGGAGGTATACAAATGGATAAGGCACTTTAGATTAAAAGTACGAGCAAATACGATATAATAGTAAAAGAGAAAATAAATGAAAGAGAAACTGTCCTGCTCTAAGATGCCCAAAAGAAAGCAGGGTAGAGCAAGGCTTACTACGCTTATAAAACAACGATCAGTAAAGAAAGAATTATGTTTTAAGACACAAAAAGAAAAGGAGATACGATGACTAATCAAAAAGAAACAGGATGGAATTTACGTAATAGCTATGCGGAGTTACCAAACATCTTTTTTACCCCTCTTGATCCTAATCCAGTGAGTTCACCTAAAATAGTTAAATTTAACGACTCTTTAGCCGCATCTCTAGGGTTACAAAAAGAACAGCTGCAAAGCCAAGAAGGAGTTAGTATTTTGGCTGGAAACAGTTTTCCAAAAGGTGCTTTCCCGCTTGCACAAGCTTATGCAGGGCATCAATTTGGCCACTTTAACATGCTAGGTGACGGCCGGGCTTTGCTGATAGGGGAGCAAGTTACGCCTTCAGGTGAACGAGTGGATCTTCAGCTTAAAGGCTCAGGCCGAACTCCGTATTCCCGAGGAGGAGACGGTCGTGCAGCTCTAGGACCTATGCTGCGTGAGTATATTATTAGTGAGGCCATGCATGCTCTTGGTATTCCGACTACTCGGAGCCTGGCAGTCGTAACAACAGGCGAATCCATTGTTCGTGAAAAAGAACTGCCGGGGGCGATTTTGACGCGTGTAGCTTCCAGTCACCTTCGTTTTGGTACATTTCAATTCGCTGCAAAATGGGGAACTGTCGAAAACCTTCAAGCGCTAGCTGACTATGCATTAGAACGACACTTTTCCCACATAGAAAAGAATGAAAAAAAATATTTATCATTGCTTCAAGAAGTGATTAAGCGGCACGCTACCCTAGTTGCTAAATGGCAGCTTATTGGTTTTATTCACGGCGTCATGAATACGGATAATATGACAATTAGTGGAGAAACAATTGACTATGGACCATGTGCGTTTATGGATACCTATGATCCAGAAACTGTATTTAGTTCAATTGATGTACAAGGGCGCTACGCTTATCAAAATCAACCAGGCATTACAGGGTGGAATCTTGCGAGGTTTGCTGAGGCTTTATTACCGCTGTTGGATCAAGATATAGAGAAAGCAGTTGAAATAGCTCAAAGCGCCGTGACGGAATTCCCAAAATTCTATCGAGAAAACTGGCTGGCAGGTATGCAGGCTAAACTTGGACTTTTTAACGAAGAAAAAGAAGATGAAGCATTATTCCAAGAGCTTCTTACCATGATGAAAACCTATAAAGCTGACTATACAAATACGTTTCGTGCATTAACTTTCGATAAGCTAGGAAATAATGACCTGTTTGAAAGCGAAGAATTTGCACAGTGGCAGGAGTTATGGCAGAAAAGACTAGGTAGGCAAAAACAATCTAAAGCGGAGTCGGAAGAGCTTATGAAAAATAACAATCCTGCTGTCATTCCTCGAAATCACCGGGTAGAAGCAGCACTAGACGCAGCACAAAAAGGAGACTACAGTGTTATGGAAGATCTTCTGAAAGTGCTTTCTAGCCCATATGAATCGCCTGATCAGTCAGAGTACTGTACACCGTCTGCTCCGTCTAATCAGCCTTATCAAACGTACTGCGGAACTTGATTTATTTAGATAAGAACAGCTATTTAAAGACAGCATAAATGATATCAAAAAGAGCTCTTTATAAAGAGCTCTTTTTGATTTTCTGAAAAATGTATTATTGATTCATTAAAATGATAGCGGTTTCTTGTAAAAAGCTACATAAAATTTAACAGGACAAAAGAATCAAATCGAAAAGCAATTATATAATTCTTTTGTCTCTCATTATTGCCAATAGGAACTATTATATAATAAATTATTCCACTAATTCACAAAAAATACATTAACAATATTTTTTTGAAATGGCTCACTTTAACAATTGTAGAAGAGCTTATAAAAAATAGCAGGTTAAATATGACGGTGAATTTGCTTATTTAATCAAAAAGTTGAAGGTTTAAGACTTTATAACCAAATGAAAGATATAAGAGGAGAAAAATGAGATAATTAATCCATTTTACCTATTTGACTTTTTAATATTATGCAAGTAATCTTGGAAAGGTAATGGAACCGGTTCTGTTATTTCGCCAGATTGATATGACTTCTCGATACATAGAAAATGAATTGCTTGTGAGTGACACAAGAAAAGGTATTATACAAAAGGGAGAAAAACAGATGAATATTAAGAAAATCGCAAAGCAAACTACAGCTTTATCTTTTGCTACAGCTCTGTTAGTAGGTGCTGGATCTCAAACATGGGCTGCTGAAAGCAATCATAAAGATACCAACAATAATTATGGAGTTTCCCATATTACGCGTGATAACATGCTGAAAATTCCTCAGCAGCAAAAAAGCGAACAGTTTAAAGTTCCAGCTTTTGATAAAGCAACAATCAAAAATATTGCCTCTGCAAAAGGGTATGATAAATCAGGTAATTTAATTGACTTAGACGTATGGGACAGCTGGCCTCTGCAAAATGCTGACGGAACAGTAGCCAACTATCATGGTTACCAAGTTGTATTTGCGCTAGCAGGTGATCCGAAAGATGCTGATGATACATCTATTTATGTGTTTTATCAAAAAATAGGTGAAGATTCGATTGACAGTTGGGAAAATGCAGGAAGAGTGTTCAAAGACAGTGACAAATTTGTACCGAATGATCCTCATTTGAAAAAGCAAACACAAGAATGGTCAGGATCTGCTACGTTAACATCAGACGGAAAAGTGCGCTTATTCTATACTAATTTTTCAGGTATAAACTATGGAAAACAAACCTTAACAACAGCTCAAGTAAATGTATCTCAGCCAAGTGCAGATACGTTAAAAATTGAAGGTGTTGAAGATCATAAATCCATTTTTGATGGTGATGGTAAAAAATATCAAAATATTCAGCAGTTTATCGACGAAGGCGCATATGGTTCAGAAGATAATCATACGTTGAGAGATCCTCACTATGTAGAAGATAAAGGACATAAATACCTTGTGTTTGAAGCAAACACAGGAACTGAAGATGGTTATCAGGGTGAAGATTCCCTTTATAATCGAGCTTACTACGGTGGAAACAATCCATTTTTCCAATCAGAAAAAGAGAAATTACTGCAGAGTTCTAATAAAAAGAAAGCCTCTTTAGCAAACGGTGCATTAGGCATTGTTGAATTAAATAACGACTATACCTTGAAAAAAGTAATGGATCCACTGATTACTTCAAACACGGTGACAGATGAAATTGAACGCGCAAATGTATTTAAAAAAGATGGGAAATGGTACTTATTCACAGATTCTCGCGGATCTAAAATGACTATTGATGGTATCGGCCAAGATGACGTATATATGCTAGGATACGTATCAAATACGCTGACAGGAAAATACAAGCCGCTAAATGATACAGGACTTGTTTTACATATGGACCTCGATCCTAATGACAAAACGTTTACGTATTCACATTTTGCAGTTCCACAAGTGAAAGGTGACAATGTCGTAATCACAAGTTACATGACAAACAGAGGCTTCTATTCAGAGGAACATTCTACTTTTGCTCCTAGTTTCTTGTTAAATATTAAAGGATCGAAAACAGCTGTTGTGAAAAATAGTATTTTACCACAAGGACAATTAAGTACGGATAGATAACTTTTTAAAACCGAAAGAAAATGGCGATAACTGCTGCTGTTTTCTTTCGGTTTATTATGTAATCACAAATATGCTGTAACTGCAGTGCTGATTAAAATAAAAAAGTAGTATATACAGATTCATAGTTATTTTATTTAAAGAAAATGAAACATTCAGACAGGCTATAACTTTAAGAATGAAACCGGTTGACATGCAAGGTTGACTAACTTAATATATTTACATATAATGGCTTGAAACGCTTTCATAGATTAGTATGACATGATGATACTTGTATATGAAAAGACTTGTAGTAGTAGGGAATGTTTCATATCTTTGAAAGAGAAAATCCCGTTCGTTAACTGAAAATAAAGAAGGTGCTTCTTAATGAAACGAATTGATAAGGTATATAATCAGCTGTTGAGTAATTTTCAGGAGTTTACAGAAGTAGAACTTTTACATAAACAAGGAAGCTCAGCGATTGAAATTGCTGAACAGTTAGATTTAGAGAGGTCTAATGTAAGTCTTGAACTGAACAAACTTGTCCGCATGCAAAAAGTAATTAAAATTAAAATGTTCCCCGTTCGCTACGTTCCGCTAGAGGTTGTCGAAATAATTTTTCGTCAAAAGTGGGATACGAATAAGATGGAAGTGGAAAAACTAGAGCAGCTATCTAATGGGGGAAAAGAAGAAGCACTTCCTGCTAATCCTTTTGAATTAATGATTGGAGCCACAGGTAGTTTAAAAAAATCGATTTCTCAAGCAAAAGCTGCTATCCTTTACCCGCCCAATGGGTTACATATGCTGCTATTAGGTCCCACGGGATCAGGCAAATCTCTTTTTGCAAAACGAATCTATCAATTTGCTTTATATTCAGAGAGGTTAAAAACAGGGGCCCCGTTCATTACCTTTAACTGCGCTGATTATTATCACAATCCTCAATTACTTCTTTCTCAGTTATTTGGTCATAAGCAAGGGAGTTTCACTGGAGCAACTGAAAGTAAAGTAGGTTTAGTAGAACAAGCAAATGAAGGCATTCTCTTTATGGATGAAATACACCGGCTTCCTCCTGAAGGTCAAGAAATGCTCTTTTACCTCATTGACCAAGGTACGTACAATCGCCTAGGGGAAACAGATCATAAGCGAACGTCTAAAGTATTAATTATTTGTGCTACAACTGAAAATCCCGGTTCAGCCTTACTGCAAACTTTCTTAAGAAGAATTCCGATGACTATCCATATTCCCTCATTAGAAGAGCGATCTCTAAAAGAAAAGCTTCGTCTCACAACGTTTCTTTTAGAACAAGAAGCTAAACGAATTAATAAAAAGCTAAGTGTCCACATTGATGTATTAAATGCTTTAATCCACACTGAAAAATTCGGAAATGTAGGGCAGTTAAAGTCCAATGTACAGCTCGTTTGCGCACACGGATTTTTAAATAACCTTGATAGTAAACATATGGTGGAACTTACAGTGAGAGATTTGCCTGATGATATTAAACGAGATTGGATTTCGAATAGTAAAAATATGGAGCGCAGCAGAAAAATTTCTGAATATGTAAACCTCAAAACCATCATTTCTCCGGCTATGGAGAGCCAAGAAATAAAAATGGAAGAAGACGTAGCATTTAATTTATATCAGTTAATAGAAGAAAAAGTAGATGTTTTAACAAAAGAAGGTTTATCTCAGGAAGACATCAATCAATATATTCTTACCGACATTCATTTGAATGTTCGGAGCTTTTTTAATCAAAAAAATGGCCAAAGTTCTAATTTAATGAAATTCGTAGAAGACGACGTGATTCAGCTTACAAAAGAATTAAAACATTTAGCTGAAAAAGAATTGAACTGTAAATTTGATCGCAGGTTTATTCATTTTTTAAGTATGCATATGGAATCCTTTTTAAAGCGAAAAAAACAAGTAGACGTATTAAATACAAAGGAGATAGATGAAATTCGCGAAACATATCCAAAAGAATATGCGGTAGCCCTGCTTTTTAAAAATCGAATTGAAAAGTGGTTTAACATTGTCGTGCCAGAAATAGAAGTCATTTATCTCACAATGGTTATTCAATCGATTCGAACGTTAGAAGAAAATAAACGAGTAGGGATTGTAGTTGCTGCGCATGGAAACAGCACGGCCACTTCTATGGTTGAAGTTGCTAAAGAGCTTTTAGGAAGCACTCCTATTATAGCTATTGATGTGCCTTTGACGGTATCTCCGGTTGAAATTGTAGATAGGTTAGTCCAGGGAATTAAGAAAGTAGATGAAGGAGAAGGCGTATTAATGCTTGTGGACATGGGCTCGCTTGCCATGTTAGAAAGCAAGTTGGAACAAAAAACAGGGACTAAAATTAAAACAATCAGCAATGTGACGACGTCTATGGTGTTAGACACCGTTAGAAAAGTAAATTATTTAGATTTAAATTTATATGCCATATTTGATTCGGTGCAAAAAGACTTTATGGAATTTATAGATAAGCAGCAGCACGCGTTTGGAAAAAAGAAAGCACTTGTTTCTATTTGTACAACAGGAAGCGGTACAGCAAAACAATTAGAAAAAATCTTAACGATTATTTCACGCAAAGTATCTCAAGAGCCTATTAAAATTCTAACCGTTTCTTCTATTAAATTAGCAGCCAACATTCGAGAAATTCAAAAAGAATATGAAATTGTTGCAACAGCAGGTACTAAAAATCCAAGGATTGATGCGCCTCATGTATCATTAGAAGTCCTCATTGAAGGGCAGGGAGAGCGAATACTTCAACAGGCAATTACAAAAGAAACGATACGCTATGATGACGAGAAAACCGAAGCGAATATTGTAGTGCGTGAACTTTGCGAAGAAAACTTGCGAAAGTATCTTCTATTTATTAATCCGTATCTCATAAGTGAAATTCTGTTAGAGTGGTTACGTCACGTACAAGATGAGTTAGAAATGGAATTAAGCAACACCGTTATGATTCGGATTGTGATGCATACAGCCTTTGCTTTAGAAAGAATGATAAAAAACGAACCTCTTACTTTTCCGAAGGATGAAGAAATCACTCATCAATTGGAAAATATTTATCAAAAAACGGAAAAAACATTACAAGCCGTCGAAAAAAAGCTGAAACTTACCTTAACAAGAGATGAAAAATTATTTATTTCCACTATTTTTGCGGATGAAATGTAAAAATCATATTATAATCCTAAGAAACTAGTTTGATTTATATGCCACTAGTTTCTTTTTTTGTCTCACTTTTTAAATAACAGAAAAACCTGTATTAAAACGCATTGAGTTTTGATACAGGTTTATTTATTTTAAGAAACCTGTATCAATAACGAAGAAAAAGGTATTGAAAAATAAATGAAAGCGCTTAATACTCTTTGTTGGCACGATACTTGCAATAAATAAGTGTAGAACGCAAAAGAGAGGAGCAAGTGTACATGATTTCAGTCATTATTAGTGGACATGGTGATTTCGCGCCAGCATTAGAAGGTTCTTCCAAAATGATATTTGGTGAAGAGAATCACGTAGTAGCCGTACCTTTTCTAAAAGGAGAGGGTATCCAAACCCTTGAAGAAAAATATAAGCAGGCACTAGAGGAAATGCCTTTAGAAAATGAAGTGCTTTTTCTAGTCGATATTTTCGGAGGTACGCCCTACAATGCAGCTACTCCCTATATCCTTAAAAATAAAACAGCGGATATGGTATCCGGAGTTAACTTGCCTATGTTACTAGAAGTGTTAGCCATGCGAGAACACGTTACATTAAAAGAGATGCTAGGAAGATTAAAGCAGGTGAATGAAGAAAGTTTTCAAGTGTGCAGTGAACATCTGGAGAAAATCCAGCAAGCAAACCAAATCGGAGAGGATGGATTATTATGAAAATCGTTTTAGCAAGAATTGATGACCGCTTTATTCACGGGCAGGTATTAACAAGATGGATCAAAACAAATGCAGCAGATCGAATTATCATTGTTTCAGATGAGGTGGCAGCGGATGAAATGAGAAAAACGCTTATTCTTTCTGTAGCTCCTTCGAATGTAAAAGCAAGTGCTGTCTCGATTTCTAAAATGACAAAAGCTTTTCATAGTCCGCGTTATCAGGATACAACAGCCATGCTGCTGTTTGAAAGTCCTTCAGATATTGTTGCTCTTGTTCAAGCTGGAGTGCCTATTGAGACAGTAAACGTAGGCGGCATGCGTTTTGCTAATGACCGAAGACAAATCACCAAATCTGTAAGCGTTACCGAAAAAGATATCGCTGCTTTTGAGAAACTGCAGGAACTAGGCGTAAAGCTTGAGCTGCGCCAATTACCTTCAGATTCTAGCGAAAATTTTATTCAACTACTGAGAAATGAAACAAAAATCAAATAAGGAGATGAGTTTATGTCTTCCATACAAATTATTTTATTATTAGTCGTTGCAGCGGTAACTGGCATCGCAAGCGTGTTGGACGAAGGGCAATCCCATCGTCCTCTCATTGCCTGCACGTTAGTAGGCTTGGTGCTTGGAGATTTAAAAACGGGCATTATTTTAGGTGGAACGCTGGAATTAATGGCTCTTGGGTGGATGAATGTTGGATTGGCGATGGCACCTGATACGGCTATTGCTTCTGTTATTTCAACTATTTTAGTTATCACAGCTGGTCAGGGTATTGGTGAAGGCATTGCGGTAGCTATAGCTTTAGCAGCCGCAGGGCAAGTACTCACCATTTTTGTTCGTACCATCACAGTATTTTTAATTCATCGAGCTGATAAGTACGCGGAAGAAGGAAACTTTAAAGGAATTGAAATTATGCATATTACTGCTATGGGTTTTCAGGCTCTCCGCGTTATGATTCCAACTTTAATTGTTACATTAATCAGCGTAAGCGCCGTGCAAACTTTCCTCGGAAATATTCCGGAAGTTATTACAAAAGGTCTGCAAATTGGGGGAGGCATTATCGTGGTCGTAGGATATGCCATGGTTATCAATATGATGAACATTCCTCATTTAAAACCTTTTTTCTATATCGGGTTCTTATTAGCGGCATTTACAGGGTTTAACTTGGTAGGATTTGGGGCGTTAGGCCTTTGTTTAGCCCTTCTTTATCAGCAAGTAATGCAGCAGCGGAATCAAATGCAGCCGGCAGGCGTTCCCGCAGCTACAGGGAGCGAACAAGTATATGATGATGACGATGATGATTTAGATGCCTAAACGGCGAATTTAAGGGAGGGATAGAGATGGAAAATGAAAAAAGATTAACGAAAAAAGACATCTTTAGCATGTTTATTCGCTCGAATTTTTTACTCGGTTCATTTAACTTTGAGCGTGTTCAGGCAATGGGCTACTGTTATGTTATGATTCCAGCAATCAAACGTTTATACGGACCAGGGGCACAGCGAAATGCAGCACTGAAGCGGCATTTAGAATGGTTCAATACACATCCATGGATTTCTGCACCTATATTCGGCGTCACGGCAGCAATGGAAGAAGAAATGGCAAACAAAAAGGATTTCGATGAAAAAGCCATCAGCGGAATGAAAATTGGATTAATGGGACCGCTTGCTGGCGTAGGAGACCCTATTTTCTGGGGAACGCTGCGACCAGTCCTCGCAGCACTAGGCGCATCTCTTGCGTTAGGCGGGAATATTGCCGGACCACTGCTGTTTTTCATCTTAATTAATGCAATTCGATTAAGTACAAAATATTATGGATTAAAATATGGCTATTTAAAAGGAACAGAAATTTTAAAAGATTTAGTAGGCAATCGAATTCAAAAACTGACGGAAGGTGCGTCCATTTTGGGGCTCTTTGTAATGGGAGCATTGGTTTCGAAATGGACCACTATTAATATACCAGTGGTTGTTTCTAGGATCAAAGATGATTCCGGTAAAGTTGTCGTGAAAACCGTGCAAGACGTACTCGATAGTATTTTACCGGGACTGCTACCTTTAGCGCTAACTCTATTAGTAGCATGGATGCTTCGAAAAGGTACAAATCCGCTGCTTATTATTTTCGGTATTTTCTTAATCGGTATAGGAGGTTATTGGATCGGCTTCTTAGGCTGATAAATAAGGGAGTCATCTATTCTTCTAGCATATGCTGGTGAAAATATTTTACATAGCCAGTATGCCAATAAAGGAGGAAAGGAAGATGAAAAGAACCGTCAAAAAGTTATTGATGATTGGAGTCGCTTGTTCCATAAGCTTGTTTTCTGTATACCCTGTATTAGCTGATAATACAGGGTATTATCAAGAAAAATACCGGAATCAATTTCATTTTTCTCCAGAAGCGAACTGGATGAACGATCCAAATGGAATGGTCTACTATAACGGGGAGTACCACCTTTTTTATCAGTATTATCCTTACGGTACCACCTGGGGACCTATGCACTGGGGGCATGCAGTTAGTACAGACTTAGTGAAATGGAAACACTTGCCGATTGCTCTTTCTCCAGATGAGAACGGAGAGATCTTTTCAGGAAGTGCCGTTATCGATTGGAATAATACCGCAGGGTTTGGAAAAGAAGCGATGGTAGCTATCTTTACGCACTCGGGCAGTAAAGGGCAAGTTCAAAGTCTAGCATACAGCACGGACAGCGGAAGAACATGGACCAAATATGAAGGAAATCCTGTTATGCCAAATCCCCCAGTTCCGGACTGGCGCGATCCAAAAGTATTTTGGCACGAGCAAACCAAGCAGTGGGTGATGTCTTTAGCTGCTAAAGATAAAATCATGTTTTATACATCACCTGACTTAAAAAAGTGGGAATACGCAAGTGAGTTTGGATCTGACGGAGGGATTCAAGCAAACGGTCAAAGCGGTGCCTATTCATATACCTTGTCTGAACAAAAAGGTCAATCCTTTACTCTAGAGGGAGAAATTACGCTTGTAGAAAAGAATGGACGCGAAGGTGCAGGAGGCCTTGTTTTTCGTTCTAATAAAGATGCAACAAACGCATATACCGTCAATTTAGATGCTGAAAAGAACCTCTTAACCCTTAACAAAGTAGAGAAAGGAAGCGTAACGACCGTTGTTTCAAAGCCAATGAGGCTTGATACGTCACAAGCGTATCGTGTAAAAGTAGAAGCAAACAGTCACCACTTTAAGATACTGCTAAATGGGAAACAGGTTTTAGAAGGCAGTGATGCATCTTTTGAAAACGGTCAGTTTGGACTAACAGCATGGAATTCCACAGCTGTCTTTCGTCATGTTAAATTTACGAATCAATCTAATTTCATAACCAATCTATCTAACTGGAAACCTGTTACGGGAACATGGAATGATACTACTGATGGAAAAACCGGTAAATCTGACAGCGACGGATATATTATGAGTGAAGAACAGGGAGATCAGTTTATTTACGAGTCAAATATGACATTTTTAGATGAAAACCATGGTTCAGGTGCACTACTTTTTCGAGCAGACGCGGAAGCCAAAAACGGATATATAGCTAGCGTGGATGCTTCTAAGGATACAATCAAACTAGTAAAGCTTCAAAATGGCATTTCAACTGTCCTTGCCGAAACAAATGAAAAAATTGATACGAGCAAATCACATCAAGTAAAAGTAACTGCATCGGGAAATGAACTTGATTTGCATATAGACGATAACTTCACCCTTACTGCAAAAGATGAAACTTTTTCAAAAGGATTGTTTGGACTGCACGTTAATCAATCTTCAGTCCGGTTTCAAGACGTTAACATGACCAAGTTTATTGATACAGATGAAAAAGAAATTAAAAATAAAAGTTTTGAAACAGGGGATCTCACCGGCTGGAAAACGATAAAGGGAAATGCATTCACAAACGATCATGTGACGGATGTAACTGCAAATTGGAGCGGTCTTTTTGAACAAAAAGGAAAGTATCATTTATGGGGTTTTTCTGATAAGCAAGATGGCGATAGTGCCACTGGAGAATTACATTCGTCTTATTTTAAATTGAGCGGATCAGGTGAAATCAATTTGTTAATGGGAGGCGGAAACGACCCCGCAAACCGCTATGTCTCCTTAGTCAGGGCCTCTGACGATAAAGAATTGATTCGTCAAGCGAATACAAAGTTTGCAGATGAAAAGTATCAGCGCTACGTATGGGATGCTTCTAAGTATATAGGAGAAGTACTGTACATTAAAGCCGTTGATCAAGCTGTAGGCGGATGGGGGCATATTAATCTAGATGATGTGAATGTATTTAATACAGAAAAAATGCCGGATAAAGTGGACAGTGTAGCAAAAGAACCGGAGGAAGTTAAACAAAGAGAAAGCGGAGAGCTTTCAGATTGGAATACTGTGTCAGGAGAATGGGTGAAATCAACTCATGGAAGCAACGGAGGGATTTGGGAGTGTCCTACTTTACTCGAACTGCCGGTTGATGGAGACAGTACAAAGAAAAAATGGGTGCTGGAGGTCAGCATCAATGATGGAGCGGCAGCTGGAGGTTCAGGGATGCAGTACTTTGTTGGGGATTTTGACGGGAAAACATTTAAAAATGAAAACCCGCCAGAGGAAGTGCTTTGGACAGATTATGGTGCCGACTTTTATGCCGCTGTAGATTGGAGCGGAGTTGAAGGAGATAACGGAGAAAAGTATTGGCTAGGCTGGATGAGCAACTGGCAATATGCAAATAATACCCCAACTACTACTTGGAGAAGCTCTATGTCAATCCCAAGAAAAATAGAACTCACCAACACAGCAAAAGGGCTTCGTTTAAAACAAACACCTGTTTCAATTGATTCAATCCGCAATAAGCAAGAAAAAAAGATATTGAAGAATCTCATGGTTACTGAAAATGGAAATCTTCTTTCAGGCATACAGGAAGACAAATATGAAATCATGGCAGAATTCGATGTTTCTACTACAGATGCACAAGAATTTGGTTTTCAAATTCAAAAAGAAGGCAGTGAAAATACGAAAGTCAGCTATAACATAAACAAACAGCGATTATCTGTTGATCGAACAAACTCTGGAAGTTTTGATTTTGGTGAAAATGTGAAAGGCAAACACTCTGCTTCCATGCTTCCAAAAGACGGAAAGGTTAAGCTTCATATGTTTGTAGACCAGTCGTCTGTAGAAGTATTTGGTAATGACGGCACGGAAGTAATAACAGACCAGCTCTTTCCAACGCTTTCAAGCAATAAAATAAAGCTTTATAGTAAAGGAGGCGCTGTAAAGTTAAATTCTCTTAAGATGTATCCGTTAAAATCTATTTGGAATAAAAGTCCTGTTGAGACAAACTTATCAGGGTGGAAAAGCATTAGCGGACTATGGGCCGATACGATTAATGGAAAACAAGGACGAAGCAAAGAAGATGCCTTTGCTTTATCATCAGAAAATGCAAAGAATTTTATATATGAGGCAAAGATAAAGGTGTTAAAGGAGGCTGTTTCAAATTCTACAGGAGCAGGAGCGCTAGTATTCCGTTCGGATGAACAGGCAAATAACGCTTATGCTGCGAATGTAGATGTGCTTAATAATCAAGTCAAACTCATTGCGTTTAGAGATGGAATAGGAAAGGATCTCATGATTTACGACGATGGGGGAAAGCTGGATTTAAAGCCAAATACGGATTATCATCTAAAAGTGATGGCTGAAGGAGAACACATTCAAATTTATCTCGATGGCAAGCTGGTGATCGATACAATGGACCCTACCTTTTCAGAAGGTTATGCTGGGCTGAATGTGTGGAATTCTACTAGTTTGTTTAATGAAGTGAAGTTTGAAACAGCGGATTAAGGGATTGTGGAAGCTTCTGCTTGTTTGAGGGAGCTTTTATATAACATAAAAAAGCATGCTGCGGTGAAGTAGCATGCTTTTTTGAATTTCATAGGTTAATGAAGAGGATTTTTACATATGATAAATATCTTACTAATCTAATTAATCGTACATTTTAGTTCTTAAAAGGTCTTTTGAAAAATCCTCATAAAAATATGATAAAATCGGATAGGATATATATTTCGAGGAAGGAAAGTGTTTTTTTTATGATTATTGGTAACGAACAAGATTTAGAAAGTTTACGCAAAATTGGGCGCATCGTGGCACTTGCGCGCGAAGAGATGAAAAGCCAAGCAAAAGCAGGTATGACAACAAAAGAGCTTGATATGATCGGTAAAAAAATATTGGATGAACACGGTGCTACTTCTGCACCTGAAAAAGAATATGATTTCCCAGGTGTAACGTGCATTAGTGTTAACGAAGAAGTGGCTCACGGCATTCCGGGAGACCGCGTATTAAAAGATGGCGATTTAGTAAATGTGGATGTATCTGCCGTACTTGATGGCTATTATTCAGATACAGGCATTTCATTTGTTATCGGAAAAGATGAAGAAAAAGAAAAGCTGTGTCAAGCTGCAGTAGATGCATTTTGGGCAGCTATGAAAAAAGTAAAAGCTGGTTCAAAACAAAACCAAATTGGTCGTGCTGTTTCTAACTTTGCACATCAAAACGGATATGCTGTTATTGAAAACTTAACGGGTCATGGTGTTGGCCGCAGCTTGCATGACGCTCCTAACCACATTTTAAACTATTATGATCCAATGGATAAAGCCCTTTTGAAAAAAGGTCTTGTTATTGCTGTCGAGCCATTTATTTCTATGAAAGCTGATCATATCATTGAACGCGGAGACGACGGCTGGACGTTTGTTACACCTGATAATAGTCTTGTAGCACAATGTGAACATACGATTGTTGTAACGAACGGTGAACCGATTATTTTAACTGAACTATAATCAAGTTTCTCTATAGATATCGATAACAAAAAAGCTACTTCACTTAGCAAAGTTTTTTCATTGTATTAATAGTGAGGTAGCTTTTTATTATTGTGTAATGAATGAATTTCATATTGAGTCGCTTTGTTTATACAACGTTTGAAAGATAGTGTAATTGAATATGCTCAAGGGAATGCTAAGTATAAATCAAAATGAAAGGGGTATGAAATGTGGAATATGTAGGAAGAGAAGCAATTGTAAGTGAACTGACGCATCATATGGATGACATTTTAAACAAATATAACCTTCAAGGCGTCTCCGTATATGAAGAAGAAGGAGAAGGGAATCACTATTATCTTGGCTACACAGTAAAAAAGAATGATCAGGTGTTTATGCTTAACAGACCTTATCTAAAAGATAAAGACGGGAAACTAGCAGTAGAAAAGCAAGAATGGACTCTTCAAGGTAACGAAGGAGAAACAAATGGATATGCTTCACTTGAAGATGCATTTCAACAAATTGATCAAATGGTACACTAAAGAAATTTGATTAATTTCACTGCGGATGCTTTTCTTTGCCTGCGTGAAGATAAGCAAAAGAGGCACTAATAGCTGGCGTGCCTCTTTTGCTTATAGTATCTAAATTTTCTTTGCTATAAATTCTAAAAATTTGTTTTTTTAGGTTTTACTATATAAATACGGGGTACACATATAGTACAGCAGCTATCATGCAAATGGTTGTTGTGAAAGGTTAAATACTTAGCGTTTGAAGGGACTGATTAGTTTTGAAAGGCTTAACAGCGACTTCAGCAAATGTATTACCGCAAATTGAAAGCAGATATTCGTATCTGACACAAGGCACTTTGGTTATGAACCGATATACGTAACGAAAGGGCCTGACTAGGCAAACAAAGGAAAGACTGAATCAACGAGAAGAAGCCTGCATCTAAACATGTAGGCTTCTTCTTTTTTACAGATGAAAATAAGACGATGAATGAGTACATAACAGGTATAAATTAGGAAGATTCACATTCAGTCCATTTTCCGTGCACGTTTTTCTTGAAAAAAGGTCATAAGTTGAAGATACTGTATATAACTATGTAAAAGAATTTTTGAATATAAAATAGTAAATCTGCTTGAGGTGAAAATGATGAGAAAAGCAAATAAAAGTGAATTTCTGTGGAATACGTTAGACGGCTGGCTTTTTATCCCTAGGAACATTCCTTTACTATTTCTTTTTGTATTTCTCTTAGGGGTTTCTTACCTAGGTTGGGTTAAGCTGTTTCATAAATTCGTTTAGATACACCAATGAGCTGAAACAAAAAATTGTTTCAGCTTGTTGGCGTTTTTATTAATTATATATGCACCGTCATTTACATAGATTATTCGTTCCATCCTTTGCACACATCAACCCATTTTAAGCATTTCGAAAATTCTTCTAGTTCGGGTATTGTTAATTCGATTGCGCTATTTCCACTTCCACAGGCAGGGAAAACGGTAACAAACCGTTTCAGAGATTCATCTAAATATACGTTAACACCTTCATTAACAGCAAACGGGCATACTCCGCCTACAGCATGACCAATCAGCGTTTCTACTTCACTTGCTCCAAGCATTTTTGCTTTGGTTCCAAACTCTTCTTTGTATTTTCGATTATCAATTTTTGCATCTCCTGCTGCCACAATCAATAAAACGGTTCCTTCTGCGTTAAAAGAAAGACTTTTTGCGATCCGTTGCGGCTCACATTTTAAAGCTTGCGCTGCCAGTTCTACAGTAGCACTGGACTCATCCATTTCAATAATTCGATTCTCCATGCCATATTGTTTAAAATATGCTTTTACTCTTTCAATCGCCATTTTTTATATCCATTCCTTTCGTTAACTTTTGCAAATATGTATGATTGCCTTACAGAAAATGTACAGTTTTTCTTTAAAATAAAAAATTCTTATTATTTTGTATATACGGAAATTATACACAACTTCGCAGTTAAAAGCACATATTCGTTTTAATTAAAAAAGTTACGTAGGTAAAGTATTTTTAGCTGATTGAAGCAGGATTACGGAACCCTTTGACGAATGTAACTATGTCGGCTGCGAAAACATAGGCATTAGAACAAAAGATAAATGATGAAATTGAAAAGGCGCAAACGTTCTAGTGAAATGAGGAGAAGTAATGCCAAATTTACACACTGTCGTCAGTTTTTTTAGCAGTACATGTATGGCAACGATGAGTATGATTTATTTGTTTTCCCTTGTACCGCGGGCATGGTCTTTTAAATTTCGATTTGGAGCCATGGTTATAGGAATCCCAGTCGGCATTATAATGGGCCAGGTTGCTATGCTGATTGGCTGGCACCATCATTAAAACTTTGAACTTTTAACAAAAAAGGAGACATGTAAAATGAATATTGTTACATTAAACAACGGCTTAAAAATGCCTCAGCTTGGGTTTGGCGTATGGCAAGTAGAAGACAACAAAGCAGCAGCTGCAGTGTCAAAAGCAATTGAAGTTGGATATACCTCTATTGACACAGCTATGATTTATAAAAATGAAGAAGGAGTAGGTCAAGCGATTAAAGAATCTTCTGTTCCTCGAGAAGAGCTTTTTATTACAACAAAAGTTTGGAACAGCGACCAAGGCTATGAAAATGCACTACGTGCGTTTGATGAAAGTTTAGAACGATTAGGGCTTGATTATGTTGATTTATATTTGATTCACTGGCCTACTCCTCAATATGATGAGTATGTTGAGACGTATAAAGCATTAGAAAAGCTTTATCACGATGGAAAAGTAAAAGCAATTGGCGTCTGCAACTTTGAAATTGAGCATTTGGAGCGCTTGTTAAATGAATGTGACGTAACGCCTGTTTTAAACCAAATTGAGTGTCATCCGTATCTTGCTCAAAATGAATTAAAAGAGTTTTGCGCCAAACATAATATTTTCGTGGAAGCATGGAGCCCTCTTGATCAAGGAGGAGAAGTGTTACAAGACGAAGTCATTCAAAAAATTGCTGAAGTACATAGCAAAACTCCGGCTCAAGTTGTATTGCGCTGGCACTTACAGAACAACACAATTGTCATCCCTAAATCAGTTACACCGTCTAGAATAGAAGAAAACTTTAACGTGTTTGATTTTGAACTCACTGCCGATGATATGGCAGAGATTAATGGGTTAAACAGCAATCGCCGTAAAGGTCCGCACCCAAGTGACATGAACGTCCGATAACGTTTAAAAAAATAAAATTGTGCAGCCGTGAGTCACCGCTGCTATAAGAAATAACAATTTTATTTCATATTATTTTAAATTTTCTAAAATAACAATTGACAAATGATTAATTCAGCGCAATACTTAGTGTAGGTACCCTAGTTGCTTTAAGTTGTACAGCTTAAAGTGTATAGTGATTTAGTTATTTAGCGATTGTATGTATAAGTGAAATACTGATTATTAATAAAAGCCCATAGTGTAAGTAGGTTAGTTTATAGGGGGCTATATCAAAAGGAGCTTGTTTCCTCTTTGATATAGCCCCTTTTTGTGTTCAAAAAGAAAAGGCAGTCTACAGTTTAACAAGGGAGCGGGTATGATGTTTATTCAAATTGATGGAAATTCACTGACGTTCGACCAAATTTACAAAGTTATTTACCAAGGATACTCCGTGAAAATTAGCGATCACGCAGTTGAACATATACAAAAAAGCAGAACGTTAGTTGAAGAGAGCATTACGAACAACAACGTCATTTACGGAGTCAACACGGGATTTGGAAAGTTTAGCGATACGGTTATTTCAAAAACAGACTTAGCTGATCTGCAGATTAACCTAATTCGCAGTCATGCCTGCGGACTAGGAGAACCATTCTCGTTAGAAGTAAGCAGAGTCATGCTGCTTTTACGAGCGAACGCATTAGCTAAAGGATATTCCGGAATACGACTGGAAACCTTGCAGCTTCTTATCGATTGCTTAAATCAAAACCTAGTACCGGTTATCCCGAGTCAAGGTTCGCTTGGAGCTAGCGGTGACCTAGCCCCGTTATCACATCTAGCGCTGCTGCTAGTTGGAGAAGGAGAAGCTGTATATAATGGTCAGCGAATGCAAGGAGAAGAAGCTTTAAAGCTAGCGGGGCTTGAACCTATCCAATTACAGGCAAAAGAAGGGCTAGCTCTAATTAACGGCACTCAGGCAATGACGGCTGTAGGCGTAGTTTCGTACCTTGAAGCTCAAAAGCTCGCTGATCTTGCTGATGGGATTGCAGCACTAACATTAGAAGGTCTGCAAGGTATTGTAGAAGCATTCATGCCCGAGTCTCATGCAGTAAGACCTTATCGCGAACAACAGCAGGTAGCTGCCCGAATTCTTTCGTACTTAGAAGGCAGTCAATTAACTACTTCTCAAGGTCAAATAAGAGTGCAAGATGCTTATTCACTGCGCTGCATTCCTCAAGTTCATGGTGCTATTTATCAAGTTTTAAATTATGTAAAAGAAAAGCTGTTAATTGAAATTAATTCAGCAACCGATAACCCGCTCATCTTTGCTGACAGCGGCAAAGTAATTTCTGGAGGGAATTTTCACGGGCAGCCTATTGCGTTTGCTATGGATTTTCTAGGAATTGCAATGGCGGAGCTTGGGAATATTTCTGAACGGCGTATTGAACGAATAGTAAACCCTCAGCTTAGTGGGCTGCCCGCATTTTTAAGTGCAGATCCAGGTCTAGAGTCCGGGCTCATGATTACTCAATACGCTGCAGCTTCATTAGTTTCCGAAAATAAAGTATTAGCGCATCCATCAAGTGTTGATTCTATCCCATCTTCAGCAAATCAAGAAGATCATGTCAGTATGGGAACGACTGCTGCACGTCATGCTTATCAAATTATCCAAAATACACGAAGAGTTCTATCAATTGAAGCAATTTGTGCGGCTCAAGCAGCCGATATTCAAGGAGTGGATAAACTTGCTTCAGAAACAAGAAAAATTTATTCAAGAATTAGAAAAACCGTACCAACCATTATTAAAGATCGAATTTTCTCGCGTGATATTGAGGCGTTAGCAGCTGATTTCAAAACTTTTGTGCAAGATACTAATTATGAACTAGCGCTGTAATAAAAAGTTAGTTTAACAGTTTTTCATTTTTATAGAGGAGAAAAACAAAATGGAGACAAAACAAAGTGGGATAAAAGCACCTCGTGGAACAGAACTAATGACAAAAGGCTGGGTACAAGAAGCTGCTCTTCGCATGCTTCTAAACAATTTAGATTCCGAAGTAGCCGAGCATCCGGAAAAGTTAGTTGTATACGGAGGGATCGGAAAAGCAGCCCGTAACTGGGAGGCGTTCGATCGTATTGTAGATACGTTAAAAGAATTAGAAGAAGATGAAACGCTTCTCATACAGTCGGGCAAGCCGGTTGCGGTTTTTAAAACACACAGTGATGCGCCGCGTGTTTTATTAGCAAATTCAAATCTTGTTCCTGCTTTTGCGAATTGGGAGACGTTCCATGAGCTTGATAAAAAAGGACTCATGATGTACGGGCAAATGACTGCAGGAAGCTGGATTTATATCGGAAGCCAAGGCATTGTTCAAGGAACGTATGAAACATTTGCTGAGTGTGCCAACCAGCATTTTAACGGAAGTTTGAAAGGAACGATTACGGTAACAGCTGGATTAGGAGGAATGGGAGGTGCACAGCCACTAGCCGTTACGATGGCAGGAGGCGTTGTAATTGGAATTGATGTTGATCGCACGCGTATTGAAAAACGTATCGAAACAAAGTATTGCGATACGGTAGTCGAAAGCGTAGCTGAAGCCATCACGTTAGCTGAAGATGCAAAAAGATTGGGCAAAGCGCTTTCCATTGGATTAGTTGGAAATGCAGCCGAGATTCTTCCTGAAATGATAAAGCGAGGATTTATCCCAGATATTGTGACGGATCAGACATCGGCACATGATCCTCTTAACGGATATTTGCCGATTGGAGTCAGCTTAGCAGAAGGAGAAAGATTGCGGAATACAAATCCAAATGAATATATAAAACAATCAAAATCAAGTATGGCTATTCATGTTCAAGCCATGTTAGAGATGCAAAGAAAAGGTGCAGTTGCTTTTGACTATGGCAATAATATTCGCCAAGTGGCGCTCGATGAAGGTGTCACGAATGCATTTGATTTCCCGGGATTTGTCCCAGCGTACATCCGTCCACAGTTCTGTGAAGGAAAAGGACCGTTTCGATGGGTCGCTTTGTCAGGAAACCCAGAGGATATTTATAAAACAGATGAAGTCATTTTACGTGAGTTTTCGGATAATACGCATCTTTGCAACTGGATTAAAATGGCGAGAGAAAAAATTGAGTTTCAAGGATTGCCAGCTCGTATCTGCTGGCTAGGCTACGGAGAAAGAGCGCGCTTTGGAAAAATTATTAATGACATGGTAGCGAACGGAGAGCTGTCAGCGCCTATCGTTATTGGCAGAGATCATCTAGATGCCGGTTCTGTAGCTTCGCCAAACCGTGAGACTGAAGCAATGAAAGATGGCAGTGATGCAGTAGCAGACTGGCCTATTTTGAATGCATTAGTCAATACGGCAGCAGGTGCAAGCTGGGTATCTGTGCACCACGGAGGAGGAGTCGGTATGGGGTATTCCCTTCACGCTGGAATGGTTGTAGTAGCAGACGGGACGGAAGATGCCGCCAAACGTCTAGAACGTGTTTTAACAACAGACCCAGGCATGGGTGTTGTTCGTCATGTAGACGCCGGCTATGATAAGGCCATTCGAACTGCAAAAGAAAAAGGAATACAAATTCCCGCGTTAAATGAATAAAAAAGGAGGAATACGTATGACTATTACGTATATCAAATGCGCTGAACAAGTCATTACGATTAAAGGAGGAAGTCAGCCTAGACGAGTGGAAGAGATGTCAGAGCTAGGCATCATTGAAAACGGCAGCGTACTCGTGAAAGATGGAAGAATTGTATTTGTTGGTCCTGACGTCAAAGCTAAGGAATATCTTGAACAGATTCAGGAACAGGTTCATGTAATTGATGCCTCAGGAAAAATTGTAACGCCTGGGTTGATTGATCCCCACACTCACCTTGTGTTTGGCGGCAGTCGTGAAAAAGAATTAGAAATGCGCTTAAACGGAGCAAAGTATATTGATATTTTAAAAGCGGGAGGAGGAATTTTACAAACAACCGTTAGTACACGACAAGCAACAGAAGAGGAGCTAATCAAGCAATCTACAAAACGTTTAAATAAATTTCTGCAGTACGGAGTTACAACTGTCGAAGCCAAAAGCGGGTACGGTTTAAATCTTAAAGATGAAATCAAACAATTAAAAGTAGCGAAGAAACTGAATGAACAGCATCCGGTAGATGTTGTTTCAACCTTTATGGGAGCTCATGCGGTGCCAGTTGAGTACAAAGGAAATGAAGATGAGTTTGTTCGTTTCGTTATCGAAGAAATGATACCAATCGTTGCAAAAGAAGAGCTAGCGGAGTTTTGTGATGTATTTTGTGAAGAAGGTGTGTTTACAGTTGAACAGTCAGATCGTATTTTACAAGCTGGAAAAGCATACGGACTAAAACCTAAAATCCACGCCGATGAAATTGTGTCTTTTGGAGGGGCAGAATTAGCGGCTAAAGTGGGAGCTGTGTCAGCGGATCATTTGTTAAAGGCATCGGATCAAGGAATTAAACAAATGGCTGAAAGCGGAGTTATAGCCGTCCTATTGCCGGGTACTGCATTCTTTTTAATGGAAGAGCCGGCGCGTGCTAGAAAAATGATCGAAGCAGGAGTGCCTGTTGCTTTGTCTACAGATCGAAACCCAGGATCTTCTCCTACGGAATCGCTGCCGTTTATTATGAATTTAGCTTGTTTAACGATGAAGATGACGCCAGCAGAAGTTTTAACCGCCTGTACGATTAACGCGGCTCATGCCATTTGCAAAGGGGATCAAATCGGAAGTATTGAAGTAGGTAAAAAAGCCGATTTAGTGCTATTTGACGCTCCCAATTACCAAACGCTGCAGTATAACTATGCCGTAAATCTTGTAGACACGGTATTAAAAGATGGAAAAGTTGTGGTTGAAGGCGGTGTTTTACATGAACTATCCGTACCCACAGCTTGATCGACCGCCTTTTTGCTGGCAGCGTCAAAGTACTTCTGACCCCAAAGTAAGTGATTGGATTCAGACAGTTGAAGATGGGAGCAACGTCGACTTTACATCGATAGATATTACGGTCTTAGGCGTACCTCTTTCAAGATCTTCCATTAGCGCTTCTGGAGCCAGTGAGACGCCAATGGCCATGAGAAAGCTCTGGAAATCCTTTAACCCGTATCATATTGAGTATGATACGGATTTGACTTCCTTGTCAGTGCTGGATTTAGGAGACGTCAAGCAGCACGTCACGGATATAGGGAAGTCTCATCAGTATATAAAAGAAGCGATGATGTCTATGCGGAAATGCCATCCGCATGCGCTTCCTATTATGCTTGGAGGAGATCATTCTATTACAGCTATGTTAGTAAAAGGGTGGAAAGAGTCATATCCCGAACAGAAAATAGGGATTTTACAGTTTGATACGCACTTTGATTTACGCAGCTTAGAAGATAACGGTCCTTCTAACGGAACCCCTATACGTAATTTAATCGAAAGCAACACGATTGATGCAGCTCATGTATGGAATATCGGACTTCACGGGTTTTATAATTCAAAATCGTTAAAGGAATATGCAGATAGCAAAGGCGTCCATTATGTAACGTTACTGCAAGCAAGAAAAGCAGGAATAACTCATACGGTGAAAGAAGCATTAAAACAGCTGAGCAAAGAGGTAGACATGATCTATTTAACAGTTGATATGGACGTGTTAGATATCGCTTACGCACCGGGAGTTCCAGCAGGAACGACAGGCGGAATGAGGACAGATGAGTTGTTTGAAGCAGTATACACCGCCGGGAGTCATCCGCTTGTTCAAGCAATGGACATTGTATGTCTAGATCCGCTGCGTGATGTAGGAGAAATTACCGTGAAAGCAGGCGTACACGTGTTTTTGAATTTTTTAACGGGCGTTGCAAACAGAAAGTAAGGAAGTGTGCTTCCTTACTTTTTTTATGGCTCTTTTTATAAGATTAAGAAACGATTGTTGAGATTGGGATAAAATAACTTTAGAAGTATGTATGGATTTTAGTAAATATATATTTACTAAAATAAACGATTTTTATTGTTTTTATTCAAATTTAGTAATAATATATTTACTAAAGAAGGTGGATATCTCATGAAGGAAAAGCTGGCTAAGGAATATATCGCTTTAATACCGGTTTTATTTGAAAATTTCAAGAACTTAAATAAAAATGAAGTGAAATTAACACATTTACAAAATCACGTAGTTGAATTTATGTATATGCAAAAAAAAGATTTGAATATTAAGGAAATTAGCCAAGGGTTAAATATTGCCAAACAACAGTTAACGAATGTTATCAGTGAATTAGAAAATGAAGGATATTTAATCAAAATGCCTGATCCGCGAGATAAGCGTGCGGTTTTAGTCTCATTAACGTCTAAAGGAAAAAGTATTCAAGAGGAAAAATGGAGAGGGATTTATAGTAACTTTCATGCAAATCTTGCGAAGTTAAATGAAGAAGAGCAATTAGACCTGCACTTCGCTCTTCATAAATTAAATGTTTTATTAAAAAAGATGGAGGGATAAATCATGAATCAAAGAGAGCGAATTTCACTTATTAGTGTAGGCGTTATAGGCGGGACAGTAATGGGAGTAATTTATAAAGATATATCAAACTGTTTAATTACAGGTGTTATTGTTGCTTCAATCATTACTGTAATGCTCAATCAAAAAGCGAAAAAAACAGCTAGATAGTATGAATAAAAGTAAGTCAGCACCAGCAAGTTGCGAACTCGACGTTCTGGTGCTGATTTTATAAAACCTATCTTCTAGATGAACATTACGAAGCCGAATATGTGTTAAGAGCCTCAATCATTAAATCCCAAAAACCATCTGCATCAAGGGTTAAACCAAACTTCGCATTTGCTTTCCTTCCTGTAACTCCAAGCAAATCAACTGAAGTCGTTCCAGCCGTGTATTCTCCGCGTGTTTCTACTACAATATTAACTTCTTTGAGCGTAAATAGTTCTGGAGCTACGCAATAAGCAACGGTCAATACATCGTGAACGGGAGGGCCGTCAAAGCCAAAGGTTTGTTGATAGGCAGATTTAAAAAATGTTAATAATTCACCCACTTTTTTTGCTACGTTATTATCAATGTTCATCACTTGGTTAATAACATTATCTGTTGCAACGGCTTGATGCGTAATATCTAACCCCATTACTATGAGTGGAATGCCGCTATCAAACACTTTTTTAGCTGCTTCCGGATCTGCCCAAATATTAAACTCAGCCGTCGGCGTCCAGTTCCCAAATGTTCCACCGCCCATAAGGATAATCTCTTCAATGTTTTCTTTCATTTCTGGAGCTTTTATTAAAGCTAAGGCAATGTTCGTCAAAGGACCGGTAGGCAAAAGCGTAACGGGATTCTCTGACTCTTTGACCATTCGTATAATAGTATCTACTCCGTGTTCTTCGCTCCAGCTGCGAGAGAGAGCCGGGAACTCAGGGCCGTCTAATCCTGAATCCCCGTGTATACTAGGCGCATTTTCACGTCTGCGCATCATTGGTTCGCTTGCTCCTTTTGAAACAATCACGTTATGTAATGATACCAAATCACACACTTTCAAAGCATTCATCGTCGTTTTTTCAATTCCTGCGTTTCCTGAAACAGTTGTAATCGCCAAAATATCTAATTCCGGTCGTGCGGCAGCCAAAATAATAGCAATAGCATCATCATGACCTGGATCACAGTCCATAATAATCTTTCGTTTTTTCATTATGATCACCTCTATAGAATGGATAAATTGCTGCTAATGTTACATGGATTTTATTTTTTCTAAAATAGCTTCTGTAAACTCTGACGTAGAGGCATGTCCGCCTAAATCTTTCGTTTTCACTTCATCTTGGAGCGTTTGATAAAGAGCGTGTTCTACTGTAGCAGCCACTTCTGTAAGTTTGTGATCCGCATGTTTTTCAGCCAACCATTTCAGTAGCATGGCTGCTGAAGAAATAATACCCGTTGGGTTTGCTATGTTCAAACCTGCGATATCTGGCGCAGAACCATGAGCTGCTTGTGCCATAGCGATATGTTCATTTGCATTAAGAGAAGGGGCTAATCCTAAGCTTCCTACAAGCTCGCCGGCTAAATCTGAAAGAATATCACCGTACATGTTTTCTGTCACAATGACATCAAAATCGGCTGCACGACGTACGAGATGAGCAGCCATGGCATCGATATGGTAGTCGTCCACTTTTACTTCAGGATATTGCTCAGCTACTTCTCGACAAACGTTTAGAAATAGTCCGGTACTTAATCTTAAAACATTTGCTTTATGTACGATTGTTACTTTTTTACGACGCTGCATAGCCAATGCAAAAGCTTCACGCGCAATTCTTTCTACGGCTTTTCGCGTAAATACGCCCGATGTCACCACAACGTCTTTTGTAATCTGCCATTCGCCGTGTCCAGAATACATATTACGATCGGCATAAAATCCTTCTGTATTTTCTCGGACGATCACTAAATCAGCTTCTTTCACGACGCTTTTAATACCTGGCATTGTTTTAGCAGGGCGAATATTTGCGTAAAGATCTAAACTGTGACGAAGCTCTCCGCTAGGATTACGCTTTTCTTTGTGTTCAAGAGGGTAAGCCGCAGAATCATGCGGGCCAAGTATCCATGCATGCGTATGTTTTAAAGCATCTATCGTTACTTCTGGAAGAGGATCGTTATATTGTTTAATTCCTTCCCATCCCATCGGCAGATAAATCCACTCCATTTTTACTCCTGCTTTGCAAGAAGCATTTTTAACTATCTTAACTGCGGCATCGACAATCTCCGGGCCGATGCCATCACCCCCCAATACCCCGATACGATAAACAGTCATTGTTTTGAACACCCTTTCATTATGCGCAATGCTTTTATAAATAGATTGAAGGTTTATAGTATTAATCTACTTAAAGAAAAGACAATAATAAAATAGTATTTTTTTATGTTTATAGATTAAATTCTTCTATTTTTCTTCTTGCTGTTTTTAAAAAAGAACTAGCTAATGCTTCGTGCTCCAGAATTTCTATCAACCAACATCTTAATTGGCGCTGTTAATTTTTTAAAAACACCCAATTAACACCTAAAACGCGATTTAATTATATCATAATTCAGAAAATTAAACGGTTCTACGTTGGCACGAAAATTGCTTGTACTGTATATGAGGAATACAAAAGAAAGGAGCAATATGTAGTCGCAGATAAGGAATCTGCTTTTAAAGAAAGAGATGTTTGTCTAAAGCTATTATTTCACAATGAAGGGGAGAAGAAGAATGAGTGAACCACAAAAGGAAATGAGTTCATTAAATCAGGTACGGAAAAAAGAGAGGAAAATAAACGTTTTTGCTTTATTGTTAGGCTTTCTTGTGATTGCTACCATTTTAACGTATATCTTGCCAGCTGGAGAATATGCGCGTGTAGAAGTAGACGGGAGAACAACGGTAGATCCTCAATCGTTTAAATGGATTGATTCTACACCTGTTGGATTCTTTGATATGGTCAAAGCAATACATACAGGAATGGTAGAAGGAGCCGACATTATCTTTTTTGTGTTAATTATCGGCGGTTTCTTTGGTGTACTAAGCGCTACGGGGACAGTAGATGTATTAATTACAACGATGGCTAAAAAACTTGCTACCCGAGAAAAATTATTAATTCCTGTTATGATGTTATTTTTTGCAGTAGGCGGTTCTTTAATGGGGATGGCGGAAGAAACGCTAGCCTATATTCCTCTTTTAATTCCCCTGGCACTTGCTCTTGGATTCGACGCATTAACAGGGACTGCTATTGTTTTAATTGGCGCATCGGCTGGTTTTACTACGGCTGTTATGAATCCATTTACAGTTGGTGTTGCGCAGGGAGTAGCAGAGCTTCCTATGTTTTCTGGAATGGGCTTTCGACTCATCTTGTTTGTAGTTGTTTACGCTGTTTCAGTTTGGTTTGTCTACCGATATGCGATGAAAGTGAAAAAAAGTCCTTCGATTGGAACGTACGGGAAATACAGCATAACTAATGCAAATAAACTTTTAAACTCTGATGCGAAGTTAACTAGAAAGCATAAATGGATTATGGCAGCATTTCTTGTTAACTATGTAATTCTTGCTTTTGGCGTTATTAAGTATAAGTGGTACATTACTGAAATTGCCTCTTTATTTGTCATTTTGACAGTTGTAATTGGGATTATTGGAAGGCTCTCTGTTGAAAATACAGTTAAGTCGTTTACAAACGGGGCAGCAGCACTAGTTGGAGGAGCGCTTGTTATCGGAGTTTCTCGCGCAGTTCTTGTTGTTTTGAATGAAGGTCATATTGTAGACCCTATGCTTCATCAAGTATCTGGAGCTATTCAACATATTCCGGGATATTTAAGCGTCATCGGAATCTACAACTTCCAAGCGCTGATTCATCTTATTTTAGCATCTGGAACGGGTCATGCGATGCTGACGATGCCAATCATGACGCCTCTTGCAGATTTGCTTGATATTACGCGACAAACGGCTGTATTATCTTTTTCTTTTGCAGACGGCATTGGAAATATTATTTTCCCGACGGCTGGAACATTGATGGCCGGTTTAGCGATTGCGGGAATTTCATGGACAAAGTGGGCAAAATGGGTGTTGCCATTAGTCCTTATTCAATATGTGATTGGTCTAATAGCCGTTGTGATTGCTTATTTTATTAATTATGGACCATTTTAAGAGATAGAAAAATGTTATTCATAAGTTGAACTTACTAGGAGGAATAGACGTTGTTAACCTTAATCAAAAACGCAGAAGTATATGCACCAGAGTACTTAGGAAAAAAAGACGTATTGCTTGCAGACAGCAAAATCATCCTTATAGAAGATTGTATTGATCATGTAAATACGTCCATTCCTATTCATGTTGTAGACGCCGCCAATCACATTATAGCTCCTGGCTTTATTGACTCGCACGTTCATATTATTGGCGGAGGAGGAGAGGGAGGGTATAAAACACGCACGCCTGAACTAATGTTAACGGATGCAACGGCTGCCGGTGTTACAACTATTGTAGGTGTCCTTGGAACAGATGGTACAACAAGAAGAATGGAAAGTCTTCTGACCAAAGCAAGAGGATTAGAAGAAGAAGGGATTAGCTGCTTCATTCATACAGGTTCCTATCAAATACCAGTAAAAACCTTAACTACCAGTATCGAAGAAGACCTTATTTTAATTGATAAAATTATTGGAGTAGGTGAAATTGCCATTTCTGACCACCGTTCTTCTGAACCGACATTTGAAGAACTGGTAAAAGTGGCTTCTGCTGCCCGCAATGGAGGAATTTTATCAGGAAAAGCTGGGATATTAGAGATTCACGTAGGAGATGGAAAACGGAAATTATCTTTATTAAATCAAATCGCAGATGAAACAGACCTGCCAATTCGTCAGTTTCACCCTACACATATTAACCGAAATGAAGAGCTGTTTAAAGAAGGAATTCAATTTGCAAAACGAGGCGGCTATGTAGATTTTACGACTAGCACCATTCCCTATTTTTTAGAAGAAGACGAAGTTAAGTGCAGCAAAGGGTTACGCATCATGCTTGAAGAAGAAGTTCCGATTTCGAATATTACGTTTTCATCTGACGGACAAGCAAGCCTACCGTTTTTTGATAATAACGGAGATTATAAAGGTCTTCAAGTTGGAAAAGTGTCTTCTTTATTTCAAGAAGTGCGAGATGCAGTACTAGAAGAATCAGTGCCGTTAGAAACAGCACTTCAAGTCATTACATCTAACCCTGCTAAAGTATTAAAACTGTCCAATAAAGGGCATATTCAACCTGGAAAAGATGCAGATTTAGTTCTTTTAGATAAAGAGACGCTAACAATTAAAACGGTTTTTGCTCAAGGTAAAGTAATGGTAAAGGACGGTGTTCCTGTTGTGAAAGGAACGTTTGAATAAAAGGTTTTAGACATCATTTAACGAAAGTATCGCGGAAAGGATACGACCTAATTAGAGAAAGGTATTAAAATTTGCGTGGAAAGGATCTTTCAAATGAAAAAGAAACTTGTTTCATGTCTTATCAGCTTTACATTACTTTCTTCTTTAAATACACCCCTGCTTGCAAAAGCACAAGAAAATACTGGAGACATTAAAGGCAGCCTTGTTATTGCAGGCGGAGGTGTAGGAAGGTCAAATCATGATGTATATGAAAAATTTCTCTCGCTTGCTGGAGGAAAAGAAAAAGCAAAAGTAGGGATTATCCCAGCTGCCAGCACAACGCTGCAGGCCTCTGAAAAGTTTAAGGATGACCTCGTGAAATATGGAGTGAACTCAGATTCTATTAAAATTCTTCCCGTTTCAACTCACGATTTTTCTGACACACAAAAAGATGAATCAACCTGGAAGAATCAAGTGAACGATAAGAAGTTATCCCGTACGATTAAAGGACTAACGGCAGTCTGGTTTGTTGGAGGAGACCAAACGAAAATTGTAGATTCCCTTCGTCAAAATAATGGAAGTGATTCTGAAGCGTTAAAAGCTATTTGGGATATATACCGTAAAGGAGCAGTTATCGGAGGTACAAGTGCAGGAGCGGCAATTATGAGTGACGTCATGATTACAGGCGGAGATAGTCTAGGAGCTTTAAAAGAAAGTATAGGAAACAAGGAAACCTTAAATAAATATGTAAACAAAGACCAGCATCATAAAAAAGAGTATGAGCCTTTGTCAGTTCAAAAGGGTCTGGGTTTTTTCCAACACGGAATAATTGATCAGCATATGGATGAACGGGCACGACTTGGGCGACTTGCAGTAGCCGCATATACTTCTGAACGTGACAAAGAAAAAAACTTTGCATATGGCGTGGACGAAGATACGGCTATGGTCGTTAACAATAAAGATCAAAAGATTGAAGTTGTTGGACGAAGCGGAGTAGCCGTCTTGGATATGAGCAAAGCTAAGCTTGTATCTAAGCAGAAAGCTCGTTCGGGATTAGAGAATATAAAGGTTAGTTACTTATCTCCTGGAGATAAAATTAACTATCATTTAAAGTCATTTGAATTTCCAAAAGAGAAAGTAAAAACGAAGGGATTTGAATATTACTCGTTTAACGCACTGCCTGCTACAGGTGTTTTTACGCCATATGGAAGATTAAAGGCTTATTTATCCTATTCTCTTGTTGACAATGAATCGATGAAATCTGCGAAAAGCTATGTTTATGACAGTAAAGGGTCGGGATATGAAATTGCTTTTCAAAAGGACAATGATACAAACGGCTACTGGAGATATACTGACGGACAAAAAGATGACTATTCCATTGTAAATGTCAGAATGGATATTACGCCCAAAACCTTCAAATTCCAACCGGATAGAAAAACTAGTTTAACGTATAAAAAACCTACTTTTTCTTCATCTGAAAGTCCTGCATATGATTCGATTAAAGGTAATCTCTTAATTGCAGGAGGAGCGCTTGGCAGCAGCAATTCAAGCGTGTATAACAAGCTTATTAATCTTGCAGGAGGAAAACAAGCCAAAATAGGAATTGTGCCTGCAGCGAGTACTAAGTTCGACTCTTCTAATCAGTTTAAAAGTGATTTAATTAAATACGGAGTGAAAGCAGAAAATATAGAAATTTTACCTATTTCGAACCATGACTTTAAAGGAACTTCTGAAAATGAGTCGACTTGGAAAACAAATATGAACAGTGATAAACTAGCGCAAAAAGTTAAAGGGCTAACGGGCATTTGGTTTGTAGGAGGAGATCAAACCTTGATTACGGGCTCCTTGCGTAATGAAAATGGTTCGGACTCAAAAGTTTTACAAGCTATATGGCATACGTATAAAAACGGGGCAGTACTTGGCGGTACGAGCGCTGGCGCGGCAATTATGAGTAATACTATGCTCGCAGGCGGAGATAGCTACGGAGCGCTTTCATACGGATTTACAAACACATATGATGATATGACTCAGCAAGAAGGCGGGCCTGCTTATTTGGAAAAAGGTCTTGGCTTTTTCCAATACGGTCTTGTAGATCAGCATTTTGACAACAAAGCAAGACTCGGACGTCTTATTGCAACAGCATATGAAAAAGAAAATAAAAATCAGCTTTCATACGGAATTGATGAAGATACTGCTATGGTGGTAAATAATAAAGAAAAACAAATAGAAGTTGCGGGAAGAGGCAGTATTACGCTAGTTGACTTAGCTAAGGTACAGGCAAATGACAAATTTCCGAGTGATTACAAAAATATTCTTATCTCTTGTATCACTCCAGGCGACAAAGTAAATCTCACAACAAAAGAAATCGTCATAAACCCAGCTAAAACGTCTACTAGAAAAAATGAATACTACAGTGAAAAGGTTGGACCAAATACAGGTCTTTTCTCTCCACACGGTGTATTAAGAAAGTTTTTAGCTTACGATCTTATTGATAACGCTCAGAGCAAAGAAATAAAGAGCTATGCGTTTAACCAAAACAAAGGATTTGAGCTTACCTTCCGAAAAAGCCCCGAAAGCAATGGGTATTGGGCTTATACCGACGGTCAAAAAGACGATTATTCCATTGTAAAGGTAGCCTTAGATATCAAATCAATAAACGTAGACATTAAATAAAAGAAAAGTAATCCAATATATCTAGCACTTTAGCACATCGTGCCTCCACCTATTAAAGTGGAGGCGCTTTTTTTAACACGGATTCTTGAAGAACCACCCCCATTTTGCCTGTTTATATTCTTAATAGGGACAAACGTCCGCTAGATGAAATGGAGGGCAACGTATAAAATGATAGGTACAGTATTCCAAGACTAATCTCTGAAGGCAAGCAAATTTAAAGGCCTGTAGAAAGGTGTTCATACGATGAAAAAGAAATTAGTTTTAATAACAGGAAGTAAGCAAACTAGAATCATTTTGCACAATCAATTAAAAGAGCTGCTAGACGATTACATTTTTATTGAATGCTTTGCGATTGACGAAGAATTACCGGGTGAAATTGATGGCGATGTTGTACTCTACTCATCAGAAAGTATAAAGCACGAAATGAAGGACAGATTAGACGTTCAGCATGCACATGAAATTGTAGGAAATAGAACAATTCACCATAAACATATAAATGAATTGCTGCAAATCCCTGCCCATACAAGAGTATTAATTGTAAACGATGACGATAAAGAAACCCTTAAATTAATAGAATCTCTCTATCAAGTAGGTATTAATCATGTTCAGTTTATTCCTTTTAAAAAGCAAAAGACCTATTACGAAGGTGTGGAAGTTGCTGTTTCTCCAGGTGAGATTCACTTATGTCCGCCATATGTAAAACATGTAATTGATATAGGCGTTAGGCTTTTTGATATGGCGACCATTTTTGAACTTATAAAATCATTTGGTTTTAATCAGTCTAATCATTCAATTATTTGGGATCGCTATTTACGAAATATTATTGAACTGCAAAAAAAGCTAATAGAAGCAGAAGGGCAAATGAAAGAACTTCACCTCCATGTAAAGAGTGTTGTAAATGTAGTAGAAGATGGGATCCTGGCCGTGGATTTCAATAAAAGAATTACGTTATTTAATAAAAGGTTAGAATCATTGTTTCAGCTATCTTCTTCTGATGTTGTAGATAGTGAAATTCAACATGTCATTTCTAACGAAGGCCTTGTGGAGTTTATTACATCGTCCGACGAGAAAAGTCAGTACTTTAACGTAAACGGATACGAAATGGTTATCTATAAGTCTATGATTCAGGAAAGCAATACTACGGTAGCAACGTTTAAAAGTGTGAATCAAGCTGTTGAAATAGAAGGAAAAGCGCAGTCAGAACTTAGAAAAAACGGCTTTTCTGCTAAGTATAATTATCAAGATATTATCGGAGAACACCCAGCTTTGCTTAAAAAGATTGAAATTTCCCGGAAAATGGCGGTTACTGAGTACCCTATTTTAATTCAAGGAGAAACCGGTACAGGAAAAGAGCTGTTTGCTCAGGCTATCCACAATCATTCTACACGTAAAGACGGACCGTTTCTTGCCGTGAATTGCAGTGCCATGACCGATACATTGCTAGAAAGTGAGCTGTTTGGGTATGAAGAAGCCAGTTTTACAGGAGCCCAAAAAGGTGGCAAAAAAGGGCTGTTTGAGAGCGCTGATAAAGGTACGATCTTCCTGGATGAAATTGGTGATATCAGTCCGCGTTTACAAACTCAGCTTTTAAGAGTGCTTCAAGAAAAAGAAATTAGACGGGTAGGAGGGACAAGAGTTATTCCGATCAATGTAAGAATAATAGCAGCTACTCACAACAATTTACTACATAAAATGAAAGAAGGGTTGTTTCGAGAAGATTTGTACTATCGTTTACACGTATTATCTTTAACGATTCCTCCTTTAAGATATAGAAGAACCGATATTCCTTTACTGATTCATCATTTTATTTCTAAATCAAAAACGTGGACGCATATCCATCCAGAAGCGATGAAGCTGCTTATCGAATATGAATGGCTAGGAAACATAAGAGAATTAAAAGGAGTCATCGAGTATTTGCTTACTGTCTGCGATGAAAACGAAGTGAAAGCAAAAGACGTAGAGTATAGGCTTAGTAGTCAAAAGGAGGAGCATACTTTACATGAAATTGAAAATGAATCGGTTGACTTGATCGAACTTCAAGAAAATCACGCTCTGTTAGAAACGATAAAGCAGTGTAATGATACAGGAAAAGCAGCAAGCAGAAAGTGGATTACACAGCATTTAAAAGGCTTTACTCTTACAGAACAGCAGGTGAGAAATCGTTTGGATGTACTAGAAGAAAAAGAGTATATTATAAAACGCAGAGGCAGAGCAGGAACGAAAATAACAGAAAAGGGACTGCATTATCTATATCATTTAAAAACAAAACAGCACTTAATCAATCCTTAATATACGGAAGAAAGGGAAACTTCACTAATCAAGTTTCCCTTTTCTATAAAATAGTGTCGTCATAGACTTGGCGTTTACGGCTGATTTCCTCCGTATACTTTTCCTGTAGAGGAAGTAATAACACCGCCGTTTACGTTTAAAGTATAAGCTAACCCTCCAGAACCCGTCCAAGTGGAAAGATTAAAAGTGCTGCCATTAAATAGTTTATAGATAGAAATGTTATTAAACGTCAGCGGCTGACCGCTTATACAAGTAGCAGGCGCCTTATTCGTTTTAGCTAGATAAACAGCTGCGTTTGTAGAGCCTGGCTGTGTTACTACTTTAGCTGAACCATCTTTTTCTACCAGAAGCGCTGACTGTTCATTAACAGCAATTCCTTTGGCGCTTGTTCCAGTTTCTTCTCCGTCTTGAATATTACGTGCAAGAAATGTTAAAAAGCGTCCCATTCTATCTCGTTGTTCAAAATGAGTGTCTGTTTGAATGTTATTATTATGCGGGGTTTGAATCAAATAATCTGTAAAAGAAATAAGAAAACTATAGGGATTGTTTAGCGCTGTTTTCGAATCTAAAGTTGTAGAGCCTGCTGAGATAGAGTCATAAACGTAATCACCTTGAATCATGGTGCCGGCACTTGTTCCTCCAAAAGGAATGCCTTGATTAATACGATTATTTAAGGCTGTAAGAGCTGGGGATCCTTCTAAGAAATCTACGTAATCAGCTTGATTGCCTCCAGCAAAAAAGATACCTTCTGCCTTGTTAATTTTGTCAATTAAAGAAGAGTCTGAACCTGCTCTTATTAAATCATCAACAACAATTGTGCTAACAGAGTTAAGGGGCTTACCTATGCTTTTAGCGAGGTCATAGATATATGAATTATAGGCGTCAGTACCCGTCGCTCTTATAACCAAGAAATCTCCGCCGTTTGCCTTTTGAATCATCCATTTGAATGCTTCATCTACATCGATGCTTCCGCCCATATAGACTTGTCCGAAGCTTGTACTAGTAGCTTTGTCTGCAGTACTTCCGACTTGATAAAGCGTATAAGGTGCAGAAGCAGCGGAAGTGGAGATTGGAAGTAAAAGAGATGCCGCGAGAACAGCACAAGTAATGACCTGCTTTTTAATACTTTTCTTACGTTCAGCTTTTTTCATAAAGTTCTCCTCCTTTAATAAGTGTTCATAAATGAACATGCAAGTTTTATACCAACTTATTGAACACCGGCAAAATAGTGAAAGAAGGCTTTATTTAAAAGCTCTATGTGTAATATAGGTTATTTATGGGTCATTATTAAGGTTTTTTACACCCGAAAAATGGCGAGAACGACTCTAACTTGGATATCTAATAGTGAAAAGAAATTGCAAAAGGTATATTACAAGATTACATCCCTCATTGAAAAATCACCTTTAAAAACTTAAAATTATAATAGAAAGGAAAAACAAGGATAAAAAGAAGAGCTGTCTGCAATAGCGACTTATTTATCAAACAGACCTTCGTTCTATCAATATCTTCATCTCTTAAACGTTTTCCACCAGCATTTCTACGCAGAAAAATTATACATGAGAGGATCTGTCAAAATGAACAAACAGGAAAGTAGCTACAGATGGGTTGTTTTTGGGACCGCTTTACTAGCATATTATTTGATTGTCAGTCAACGAACAGCCCCTGGACTTATTACAGAACAGTTAATGAAAGATTTTCACGTTTCAGCGTCTGTTATAGGATTAATGACTAGTATACAATTTTTAGCCTATGCAGGTCTTCAGATTCCTATTGGTTTACTTTCTGACCGATACGGTCCCAATCGATTTTTGATTATAGGGTCGCTTTTAACTGGAATAGGAAGTCTTATCTACAGCACGGCTCCTAACGAATATGTGTTAATTTTCTCTCGTTTACTAGTAGGTACGGGAGACTCCATGATTTTTGTCAATTTAGTGTTAATTTTAAGTCAGTGGTTCAAAGGAAATGAGTTTGTAAAGCTATTAGGTTTAATTGGGCTGGTGGGAAGTGTAGGTTCATTATCAGCTACCGTGCCTTTGTCTATGTGGATTTCATTTTCAGGATGGAGAGTTCCTTTTCTCAGCATAGGTCTGGTTTTAATGGCGGTATCTTATCTGCTTTATGTCGTTTTGGTTATAAAACCTAAACGGTTATTTGTAGATGATGCTAGAGCAAATAAATCCTCTGTTAAGACTCCAGAAAGCGTATGGGCGACCCTAAGAAGGGTAATGACGACTCGCCAAGCCTGGGCAACATTTCTTTGTCATTTTGGTGTAGTCGGTACATATATCGGTTTTATTGGTTCTTGGGGAGTTCCTTATGGAATGAATGTGTTTCATTTATCTCGCGCTGATGCAAGTCAGCTTATTATGTATGGTTTGTTTGGCGCTATGATTGGCGGACCTTTAATCAGCTGGATATCAAGCAGGTTAAATTCTATTAAAAAAATCTATTCATTTATTCATCTTATTGTGGTGCTTAGCTGGACTGGATTATTATTATCCGGAGTGAAACCTTCATTCATGCTAGTCGTTATTTTGCTTTTTATCATCGGCTTTGGAAACGGCGCAAGCGCTTTGACATTTGCTGTAGTACGTCAATCCTTCTCAGTAAAAGAAGTAGGGGTTGTATCAGGTTTTGCTAATATGGGAGGCTTTTTAAGCGCCGTATTATTACCTAGTATTTTCGGAAATGTCCTGGATTTATTCCCTGAGCGTTCGTTGCATGTTGGTTATCATTATGCTTTTATGATTCCCATTTTGTTTTCAATGATGGGGTTGTTAGGTGTCTTACTAATTAAAGAGAAGGGAAAAAAGGAGCAGAAAATGCTGAATGCTTCTTAATGTCTTATACAATGAGAGTGAGAGACACGCAAAAAAATGGGGCTGTCTGCGCCCACTCTGCGATACTACGAAAAGGAAGGTATTTTACCGTTTATCGAACGAAATGAACATAATCAGCTTCTATACAATGACCATAATATCGAGTGGGTCAAGTTTGTTTTAGCTTTACGTGCAACAGGGATGCCGCTTGCTGAGATTAAGCAGTATGTAGAGTCATATAAAAAAGGCGAAAGTACAATCAGCGAACGTAGAAACATGATGCTTCACCATAAAAAGAAAGTGGAAGCAGACATGGCACAAACCTATCTGCATTTAGAACGAACCAATTATAAATTAGCTCTGTGTGATACGTTGGAAGCCGGTTTAAACAATAAATAAATAAAAATCTAAATGCTGATAACAAAGAGGCTCCTCTTTATACACAAGCTATAGACCTCAGATGTGAAAAGCTAGGAAACAAAGAAAACAAGATAACTGGGCAGTTATCTTGTTTTCTTTGTACTATTTTAATATGTACTGCTTAAATAAAGAGCTACATCGCGAATTGCTTTATCAGTTTCACTTTCCATTAACTCTCTGTCCTTTGTATACGAATAAAGAGTGTCGCCGTGAAGAAGGTGGTCTGATAAATTTAATAAGCCGACAGCGCGCTTATTAAATTTATGAGCAATGGCCAAAGTAGTAGCTGTCTCCATATCCACACCGAGAAAACCTGCAAGCGACCATTCCTTTACCATGTCATGCGTCTCAATCAGCATGGCACCCATACTGACCGTCTGTCCTTTTATATAGCTGTAGCCTTTTTGTTCACAATATCTACAGGCGGCTTCCACTAGCTCTTTGTCAGCTTCCACAAGCGTTTGTTCTGGTAAATACCAGTGTGATACGCCATCTTGCATTTTTGCTGCAGATACAATTAAGATACCTCCATATTGTACAGTGGAAGATAAGCCTCCAAAATATCCCGTTTGAATAAATAAGTCGGTTCCGCTGCCGGCAAATTGATGTACGATGTTTGACGCCATCGGACTGCCATACACATTCGCAAATCCTATATTTCTGTTATTTAACTTACCTATTACCGTGTTCCATTTAGGCATATGCACATCAGTGGATAAGATCTCTTTCCATAAATTTATATTATCTTGAAATGCCCACTCACCATGAATAATAAATGCATTAGGCAGCTCTTTTTCTGATAGCTTTAATACATTTAGCCAATCTTCTTTTTTAAAATCACCATACAGCTTCATCTTTTTCTCCTTATTATCTCATTTAGACTAGTTAGAAAAGAGTTCTTCATTACTAGCTTTCATTCCTTTAATTTTTATAACTAACAAATATAAAAGAAATGAAGGTTCTGATTTTAAAATGAAGTTATACGTGCTTTTTTTACTCATTTCTCGACAAATATTTAGTATTAAAAAGGAATTCAGTAATAATAAAAGAAATTTCTTACTAGCGGTTATTTAAATTAGATAAAGCTGTGAGAAAAGATCCGTTTAGTTAATGAATGGATAAGAGGAGGGAAGGTACAGGTGTCAAATTATTTTCCCGTCATTAAAACAAAAAGGCTTACCCTAAGGGAATTTGAAACAGAAGACGCAAGCACTATTTTAAAATACTTATCTGATAAAGAAGTAATGAAACACTACGGACTAGAGCCTTTTAAAACAGTTGAAGATGCTTTAAATGAGATTGCGTGGTATAAATCAATCTTAAACGAAAAATCTGGAATAAGATGGGGTATTACTCTTAAAGAACAGGATGACATTATTGGCAGCTGCGGGTTTCTTAATAGAGTTCATAACCATTACCGTGCAGAAATTGGATATGAGCTAAGCAAAGATTACTGGGGGAATGGGATTGCTAATGAGGCATTGGGCGCCGTTATAAAATATGGTTTTACACATTTTAATTTGCGGAGAATTGAAGCATTAATAGAGCCCGCTAATGCTGCTTCACAAAAATTAATAAAAAAGCATGGCTTTATAAAAGAAGGCCTATTAAGAAGCTACGAATTTACGTGTGGGAAATTTGATGATTTGTATATGTATTCTTTATTAAAGCAAGACTTTGAGAAGCTTCAAGCTTAGATAACGACATTAAAAATACAAATAGCACTATGACAGGGGAGGGAGAAAATGTATGGCCCATTTTAATGTTGATATTGTTCACTATCATCCTCAATTTGCTGAGGCAACGGTAAAAATGTGGAGAGATAGTAAAGAAAAAGCGATTGAACAAATGGAAATGTACAGTTTTGACCGTCATGTCTATTTTTTAAATCATATACTGTCAGCACACTATAAAATTGAATTAGTGTTAATGGATGAACAAATAGTAGGAATGATTGCTTATCATGCTGATGAAATTAGCCAGCTGTACGTTCATGTAGATTATCAAGGAAGAGGAATCGGACAGCTTTTACTCGAAAGAGCCAAGACAGAATCAAATGGAAAATTAATATTACGTACATTCGAACGAAATAAAAATGCCCAGAGGTTTTACGAGAAACACGGCTTCAGTATTATAAAAAGAGGATGTGAAAACGAAGAGCAATTACCCGATATTACATATGAATGGACAAGCAAATGAAGCATACGTAATTTTAATAAAGGAGCGGTTAGTGTGAATACGTTAGCACATGAAACATAACAATGCTGTCTATATGTCCGTGGTCCGCCTTTTACTAGTTTAGGATAGATGATTAATGCTAGCTATAAAAAGGAGGAGTTTAATATGATAACGGACAAACATTTTTTAAACGCTGTAAACAATACAAATGTTGATTTTACTGGATGGGATTTTTCTATTATTACTCGTACTGGTCGTATGGATAGCAACATGCTTTCGTGGTCATACGGAAGTGAAGCTTTTCGTCTTGTTCAAGAATCCAATTCTGCTTTAGATATGGGAACAGGAGGAGGGGAATTTTTATCTTTGTTACAGCCTTTTCCTCGCGTTATGTATGCTACAGAAGGATACAAACCTAACGTTCCAATTGCTAAAAAACGTTTAGAACCGCTTGGTGTCAAAGTTGTTGAACGAACTGAAGACGAAAACTTACCGTTTAAAGATGATACATTTGATTTGATTTTGAACCAGCACGAATCTTTTTGTGCTTCAGAAGTAAGAAGGATTTTGTCAAAGGAAGGCACGTTTTTCACGCAGCAAGTGGGAGGATTAGACTGTTCACGAATCAATGAATGTATAGGGGTTCCAATAAATAAAGAGTTTTGTAATTGGAATTTAAAGAAAGCAATAGAAGAGCTTAAACAAAGTTCTTTTAACATTATCTCTTGCAAAGAAGAGTTTCCTGTACAGAGATTTTATGATATTGGAGCGCTTGTCTTTTATTTAAAAGCAATTCCTTGGCAAGTTCCTAATTTTGATGTAGAAACATATATTGAAGGGTTGCATAACATACATGGAATTATACAGTCTAAAGGTTTCTTTGACGCAAAACAACATCGTTTTATTATTAAAGCTGAGGCAAAATAAATAGTGTAAACTAGTCACATATAAAAATCGGATCTCTAACTGGAGATCCGATTTTTATATGTGAATGATGATTGTACATAAACGTTCTATTTCAGTTATGTAATGGAGCGTTTATGATCTTTAGTATGATTTTGTGATATACGAGAGTTTGTTAAAATGCAGTCTAATGCTCTTTTAGTAATGGGCATAAAAAAATTAAGCAGCACGCCGCCTAAAAACACGGTTAATAACGTTCCAACACCAATTGGTCCGTTTAAAAGCATCGCAGCTAGTAGGAATGTGAGGTAAATAAATGTTCTTGAAAGAAATAAATTGGTTTTAACTAGTTTTTGTATGATTAATGTCAAGCGGTCAATTGGAATAGGTGCAAAATTTGTATGTAAATAGGCTGAGGTTCCTACACCTATAATGATTAAACCAATTCCAAAACAACATAATTTGCTGTACCACATTTCAAAGGGAGCCCAACTCTCTAATAAAAAAAGCCATACATCAATACCAAGACCCGTAATGAATGCGGTCAACAGTCCCAGTACTTCCGGCTTTTGTTTGCTTAAAAGAGCATTGACGCAAATTAAAACACTGGCAAGTATCATTTCCCAGCTTCCAATGCTAAGACCTACGTTTAGGGATAGTCCAACTAAAAGTGCATCAAAAGGTGAAGCTCCTAGGTTGGATTGAATGGTCAAAGCAATTCCCAGAGTTAATAGTAAAATTCCTCCCACATAAACAACATATTTCACTGTAATCAGATCCTTTATTCATTATTTTTTTATTGCAAATGCAACTATTTTAAGGTACATTAAACGTATATTATTTTTATTGTATTTGCAACAAAAATATGTGCAAAGGAGATATTTATGAGTGAAATTCTGCGTGAAATTGGAATGATAGCAAGAGCGTTGGATTCAATTAGTAATATAGAATTTAAAGAGTATGACCTGACAAAAGGGCAGTATTTGTATTTGGTGCGAATATGTGAAAATCCAGGAATCATTCAAGAAAAGTTAGCTGAAATGATAAAAGTAGATCGAACAACAGCGGCTCGGGCTATAAAAAAGCTTGAAATGAATGGTTTTATTGAGAAGAAAGACGATCTCCACAATAAAAAAAATAAAAACCTTTTTCCCACTGAAAAAGGGAAGAACGTATATCCGTTCATAAAAAGAGAAAATGATCATTCGGATAAAGTGGCATTAGAAGGTTTTACCCAAGAAGAAGCAGATACCATTCTTAAGCTGGTTCAAAGAGTAAGAAAAAATATAGAAACAGACTGGGAGTTTGTCAAAAAAGGAAATAAGAGAAATTATTGAGGATATAAAGGAGAGGCGTATGTCAGTGATGATGAATGTAAAAAAGTGTACTCTTGAAGATGTAAATCACCTTCAAAGTATTAGTTACAAAACATTTAATGAGACATTTAAAGATCAGAATTCACAAGAAAATATGACAGCTTATTTAGAAAAAGCATTTACAGTCGAACAGCTAGAAAAAGAACTATCCAATGCATCCTCGCAATTCTTTTTTATGTATGTTAATCATGAAATTGCAGGTTATTTAAAAATTAATATGAACGACGCTCAGTCTGAAGACATGGGGGAAGAAACCCTTGAAATTGAAAGAATTTATATAGGTAACAGCTTTCAAAAACAAGGGCTTGGTAAACATTTATTTAATAAAGCCGTAGAAATAGCAACGACACTTAATAAAAAGAAAATTTGGTTAGGCGTATGGGAAAAAAATAAAAATGCGATTGATTTTTATAAGAAACAGGGATTTGTTCAAGCCGGATCTCACTCGTTTTATATGGGAGACGAAGAACAAATAGACTTTATTATGGTTAAAACACTTTTATAGTTTTTTAAAAGGTAAATAAAGTACGATAAGGATTATTCACTAATTTAGCTGGTAGAGGATAATCCTTATTGCATACAGAGGTTTTATGATTTTTTTCAAAGCAGATGCTTTTAGGGTAAGCAGTAAGGAAACTAATATAGTTGCTGTGCCAGCACATAGGAGAATGAAATTAATGTCACATGCTTACCAAAACGTTGGCTTTTTTCATTTTGAAAATTCCATTTTACTTTAATTCTATTTGAAATAACATAGACTAACTAGATATATATCGAATTAGAAAGCTTAAAAAAGAACGTTTTTACGTCCATTTTAAAAGATAATGGGCCACATCTCTTTCGGATTTAACTCGTATTCTCCATTTTGCCTATACATAAAATGCTGCATAATTAACTCTCGGCGAATCGTTGCATAATCTTCATGATACTTTTTTATATGTTCATTTAATTCTTTTTCTTGATATGTTTTTCCGTGCTGTAAATCGCGTATTAAATAGGCTAATATTACGTTCTTTTTCTTTCTTTGACTTGGAATGATCTTTAAACTTCCATCACTATTTATAAAGTTTTTAACAATCGATAATTTGTCTTTATCCTGTAAATGGTTTTCTTGATTTTCCATCGAATCCTCTCCAATACTCAAAATAGCCTTCGAGTTATATTCAAGTCTTTCAAGGTCTAGATAAAAATAAATAATGTTCCCTTGTCTTCTTTGATAAATAATTCCTACATTTCTTAGTTTTGAAATGTGATGAGTAATAGTTGAAGGCTGCAACCCCAGCTTATAAGCAATTGCTTGCCCGTGAAGAGGTCCTTTTTTTAATAGTGAAATAATTCTAATTCTGGTAGGATCACCAACGGCTTTATGATAGTTGACCAACTTATCTAATTGCATAGCTTACTACCTTCTTTCTTTAATTCGATATACATCTAATTTGATATTAATCGAATTGGATGTATATGTAAAAAAATATTTAAAGTGAAGAATTGTTACACTGTATATAAAAAAATCTGCCCTGTATAATCTTCAAACTATAAAAAAAGCGCCTATTTCTTCGTATAATTTAACCATTATTTTCACCTGTTCTTTTTATTATTAAGAAAAAGTTACCATGTTTTCATCAAATAATACCGGGGAACATATTCGGGGAACATATTCAAAGAGATAAATGAATTATTAAAGATACATGGATGTAAACAATAAATAATAAATAATAAATGAAAAAGGAATGAGTAAATCATGCCAGGAAATTCAAAAATTTTAATGGTTGTGACAAATGGACATACAATGGAAAACGGAGAACTTGCTGGAATTTGGCTTACAGAATTTTCTGAATCATATTTAGAATTTAAGAAAGAAGGATACGAAGTAGTCGTAGCAAGTCCAAAAGGCGGAAAATCACCTGTGGATCCTAACAGCTTAACAGATGATGTGACGGACGAAGACAAAGAAGCAGGAAAACTTTTAGAGAATACAAAATCATTAGCTGAAGTAAGTTCACAAGACTTTGCAGGCATGTTTGTACCTGGAGGGCACGGAACAATGTTTGATTTTCCAGACGATACGCACTTACACCGTCTGCTAACAGAATTTTCTGAAGACAACAAGCTGATTGCAGCAGTATGCCACGGACCGGCAGCTCTTGTAGGCGGAAAGCTTAAAAACGGTGAGCCGATTGTAAAGAATAAACGTATTACAGCGTTTACTGATTCAGAAGAGAAAGATACAACGTTGGATAAATACATGCCGTTTCTTCTTGAAACAAAACTTCGTGAGCTAGGCGCTGAGTTTATTGCAAAAGATAATTGGAGCGATCATATTGAAGTAGACGGAAAGCTTTTAACCGGGCAAAATCCACAGTCTACAATCAGCCTCGCAAAAGAATTTGTGCGTGTTTTAAACGCGTAAAAGTATGTATGACCTTAATAAGGATGTCTCATGATTGTTTGAGACATCCTTATTTTCTTTAGGGTGAAATAAAATAGGAATTAAGGAAAATAAAAAGGGCAGCTATCTAAATAGCGGCCCTTTTATTTGTTAGAAGATTTGTTTCTGAAAATGTATGTAGTAATTCCTGTCACAATGATAACAGCTACAACACAAATGATCAGACGAACAATCTGTGTCACAAAGATATTATCTGCAATGCTCATGTTTTTGGTTAAAATCAACGTTCCATAAGCAGCTAAGACAGATAAAAACATATTGACGATTCGTTGAGCCATGTTGTCGTTACTCCTTTCGCTTCACTACTTTACACTTTAACATATGTGCTCATTGTAAAAAATATCGAATTAAAAGTATGTCAGAAAATCAACACTCTAGTAAAAGAATCTTCTTATAAGAGAGTATTTGATATCATATTAGTTACAACTAGAGCTCAGAAAAGGAAATGAGGTTTCTTTAGTCGAATTTAACATGCTTATATTATTTTTTTAGATAGGTGGGAAAAGCTTGTTTGATAAATTAAAAAATCTATTTATGGATAAACAGGATCAGGAAACAGATGACAAATATATTTTAGTCCCTGAGAGTGAAATAAATGAGAATTTAAAAAGAGATATAGTAAATTTGGAAGAAGTAGGAGAGGCATACTGCAAAAGTCTTCAGCACAAATATAGAAGTAAATTTGAACGTGAGGATAAGCAGAACTTAAAAATATGGGTGTGTCGGGATATTGATGGCGACCAACTACCAAATCTAAGTTCGGAGCAGTGTTTAGAAAAAGAATATCGTTCCCAGATTGTAATAAACTTTGATGGCTTTACAGATGAAGAAGATGCATACGTCCATTACATCCAGTTGTGGTATTACTTTGGTGGGTATATTAAAGGGACAGGCACTTTGTATGATTTGTCAAAAAATCATTTAGAAGCTGATATTGAAGAAAAGTTAGAAGAATTACTGAACCAATTATAGATTTCTACTTAGCACTGAGATTATTTGTTAATACATAGGGGGAAGGAATATGAGGGGGAGGCCAGAGTTAGAAATAGAAAGGGAAAAAGTTTATAAAACGAAAAAAAATCCTAACGGAACATTTATAGGGCGAATTATTCAAGTGCCTAAGGAAGAAAATATGTTAGATTTTATGCTGGAAATTAAACACTTAAGGAAAAAGGAACTTACTTATAGAAATCTATTAATAACGACTGAAAACTGGTATGAGTCTTTTCGTCTTGCTAGAGGAGGATACCGGAGCAACAATAATAGGGTATTTTGATAAAAATCATAAACTCAATATTGAGTTTTCTTTAGATGACAAGGATGAAGTTGGAGGCATTTTGGTTCAAAAAATAAATAATTAAGATGAATAATAATCATTTTTGCTGCAGCTTTTAATATGTACTCATTTATGTAAATTGGGTATGTTTGAGCTATAAATCTAAAACAAATAAATAGAAAGGGTCTTTTTCTATTGAGTACGTTTACTAAAGTAGTACCGTCAACTTTTATACTGCTCTATATAGTATTTTTCTTTTTAGATATTTCTTATCATTATGGTGTTCCTTATTCATATAGCTTTTTTCTTTTTTTATTTTTGTCGTTAATATCTCTAGTTTTATGTTTAATAATATGGTTTAAGGACAGGGAACGTCTTTTTCTATTTTTGGCTGTAGTTTCAATCCTCCAACTTACGTTTACTGTCTTTATTTATCTTTTGCCAGAAGCAGGAACTAAGCCATTAATTTATGAAAAAGTAATCACAAAAGAAGATGTTTTACATAAATAAGCTTACATAAAAAATGTTTTAAAAAAGATAGTATCATCTTACTTTTTTTATTTTGGGCTATAATGAGTCTTATATAGCTTTAACGTTTCATAAATAGAACTAAGAAAGTGAGAAGAACATGGAAAATAGTGTTTTTGAAAAGATTGCAAAAAGATATGATTCAGAAGAACGAATTGAATTGGCTAAAATTATCGTGAAGGAAGTCAGGAAAGAATTATCCAAAAATGAATCAAAATCTTTAATAGACTATGGGAGCGGTACAGGCTTAGTTAGCTTAGAATTATGGGATGTAGTTGACTCTATTTTGTTGGTTGATTCATCTGAACAAATGTTGGAAGTGGCGAAAGCTAAGATTTCTCACAAAGGACTTACGAATTCCAAAATACTTTGTTCAGATTTCACTCAAGAAACTCCTGAACTTAAGGCAGATATAATTTTAATGTCATTAGTCCTTCTTCATGTGCCGGATACTAAAAAAATCTTACAAGAATTATTTAACATTTTAAATGATGACGGAAAGCTCATTATTGTCGATTTTGATAAAAATCATAGTATTAATCATCCGAAAGTTCACAACGGCTTTGCACATAACGAACTGACAAAAATACTAGATGAAATTGGGTTTAAATCAATAAAAATAAAGACCTTCCATCATGGTCATAAGATTTTTATGAATCAAGATGCCTCTATGTTTATGTCTAGCAGTATAAAGTGAGTCTTCAATATAGGCGTCTGTAGTTTTAGAAAATTTACGATTGGATGAAGGGTTTAACAATTTAAAGAATAAAAGCATTTTTAGAATTACGTTGTTTATAATAAAAGTTCCATTAGAGCTAATGTATGTGCTAGTTCAATAAACCCTAAAAAGGATCTTCCACTGAAGGTTCTTTTTTACTTTTATTTAACACTCAGTATGTTAAATAAAAGCTTATATCATATATAAGAATAAAATTATTATGGTTTTTATTACTATTTAAACCATAATATGTTATATTATTTTAAAAATGGTGGTGTGAAAATGAGCGGAAATAACGAAGCGCCTGAAAGAAGAAGAGAGAGGCTAAAACAAGAAGAAATAAAAAGAAATCCAGCGGGAAATGTTAATGATGCATTTAATAGAAGTGAAACCGGAAACCTATCTGGTTTAGCAGGTAGCTTAAGTTGGAAGGGTCTAGGTGTACTTATTGCTGTAATAATTATAGGTTTTATTGTTGCGTCCCTATTCTTAAAATAATATGAGGTTTATAAATTAAGAGTAATGGAGGAGTCATTTTGAAAAAATATATAGTGTTTACTGGCAGTTTTATAGTATTACTGTTTGCTTTTCAAATTGTTTCTGGACTATTTCTTACACTTACATATGTACCTGATCTTTCACAGTCTTTGAGTAACTCAACGGTCAGTGTTTTTTCTTTTAATTATCCATTTTTAAGTTCGATTATAGCGGCTACCTTTTCATTTATTATTTCAAACAAAGTATGTAAAGTTAAAAAGAGCACCTATAAATGATTAGGTGCTTTTTTGTGCTAAGAATATGCATTATAGTTTTTAATAATTGTAGTTTCCTTTTTATGGTATTATATATAAATAAATACATATTTAATACTGCCGAAAGAGGGAGATACTTAATGTTGCAATCACTAATCTTTGATATGGATGGAACGCTGTTTCAAACAGATAAAATTTTAGAGTTATCACTTGATGATACCTTTAACCATTTGCGTACACTTAACCAGTGGGACGCTAGTACTCCTATTGATAAGTATCGTGAAATTATGGGTGTACCTTTACCCAAAGTATGGGAAGCTTTATTACCTACTCATTCGTATGAAATTAGAAAGTATACGGATGACTATTTTTTGAAAAGCTTAGTTGCAAACATAAAAAAAGGGAAAGGTGCTTTATATCCCAATATAAAAGAGGTCTTTAGCTATTTAAAAGAAAATAATTGTTCCATTTACATAGCAAGTAACGGTTTAAAAGAGTATTTAGAAGCAATTGTAGATCATTACGATTTGAATAATTGGGTGACAGAAACATTTAGTATTCAACAAATCCAAACCCTCGATAAAGGAGAGTTAGTCAAAACGATTATAAAGAAATACGATATCAAATACGCTGCAGTAGTAGGAGACCGCCTATCTGATATCAATGCTGCAAAGGATAATGGTTTAATGGCAGTGGGGTGTAATTTTGATTTTGCTCAAGAAGCTGAGCTTGCACAGGCGGATATGGTAATAGATGATTTGAAGGAGTTAAAAACTATTGTATCTAACATAAATAGTAGCTTGTCAATCTAATAGACCGATCTTTGGACATAACTATTATAGATGGTTAATGTCTCAATTTTATTAAGAAAATCAATTTTTTATATGCTATGTAAAAGGATAAGTCTTTAAAGGCCTATCCTTTTAATTTACCTTACAGTATTAGAATCCACTTGATTTTGAATCTTCACTGCAATTTTTGCTTCGTCAATGAATTCACATATATAAAGATCTCAATCTATTGAAGCTGAAACATAACTAATGAGTGGCTCCCCTACAACTCTCCAATGTTTACATAATCTTTTCTTGTCATTAATAAAGGATTTACAATACTGGGCTATGCTTAGGTTAAGATTTCCAAAATAGTTTTATATTAAAAATAATTCTATGAGAAAGGAGATTTTTAATCATGACTTCGCATATGACTCGTAAATCTGATAGTGCTCACTTATATATTAGAGGATATAAAATAAAATTGGCACTCAGCCAGTGGAAGCTTGTAAGCACTCCGAGATAATGGTTAACACAACTATAAAAAGAGGAAAACCTCCATCTTAATTTAGATGGGGTTTTTTCATTTCTTTTATTAACCTTTTAATTAGTTAACTATTTAGACTTTATAATAAAAAAGACTAACAAAAGTTAAAAAATGGAATAAAAAAGAGGAATATTATTTAAGTGAAATTAAAATAAAGCACAACTAAATATGCATTTTTTGAATGTTTTACCACTTTTTATTGACCATAAAAATTTAAAAGAATTAAAATAAATATAAAGTAAGTGGTTACTTACATTTTAAAATAGTTTTGTGGGAGGATGAATATTTTTAATGTATAGTTTAAGTTTTCAGAAGGTCGACGAGGTGAATGAACGAGTTGGAGCAAAAGCTTTAAACCTTATAAAAATGAAAAAAGAAAATTTACCGATTCCAGATGGCTTTGTTATTCAAACCGAAGCTTTAAAGCGATATATCGAATGGAATGGGATTGATCGTCACACGGATAATATACACGAGAGAATTTTGCACGGGGAAATTCCTATTGAAATTGAATCGGATCTTATAGAGGCATTTATAAATCTAAAAAACTCTTATATGTCAGTAGCTGTTCGGTCATCATCCAGTGCTGAAGATTTAGAAGGTGCATCTTTTGCTGGCCAGTATGAAACCTATCTTAATGTGAAAAGTATAGAGGTTTTTTTGAGTAAAGTGAAAGCGTGCTGGGCCTCATTTTTCACTGAAAGAGTCGAACAATATACTCAAAATATGTATGCCGATTTTGATGAAATTTCAATGGCAGTTGTTGTTCAAGGATTAATTGAGTCCGAAGTATCGGGAGTCGTCTTCAGCCAAAACCCCGTTACTCATAATACAAAAGAAATGATGATTAATGCCAGCTATGGACTAGGAGAAGCAATCGTATCAGGCTTAGTAACACCTGATGTTTACCTGATTAATAAACAAACCTTTGAGATAGAGAAAGAAAAAGGGCTAAAGGAAGTAAAAATAATTCCACTTGATGAAGGTGTTGAAGAAATCGAAACAACGGAAGATGAGCAGCAAAAATTTTGTTTAACAAACGAAAAAATCATCGAGCTAGCGGAAATAACAAAAGAAGTAGAAGCTCTTTACCAACATTCCGTAGACATAGAGTTTGGTATTCAAGACAATCAAGTATATCTATTACAGGCAAGAGCAATTACAACATTAGCAGAAGATAATAAATTAACTCCTTTCCAAAAAGATTTATCTTTAAGTTTCGAGGATATGGAAGAGTTTTGGATTTTAAATGACACAAGTTTTTCTCATGCTGTTAGTCCTTTGTACGCTTCATTTATTATTCCGGCATTTTCTGAAGGAACAGCTGCTAGTTTTCAAAAGTTAAAGTTTATGTTTAATAGACTTAATTTAAAGCTTTATAAAGGTCATATCTATACAAAAACGGAGCTTTTTAAAGGAGATTCTCATAAAAGATTCCAAGAAAATAAAGAATTGATGGAAAGTATTTATCCAATCTTAACAAAAAGAATGAATCAAATTATCGATGAACACTTCCTACCTTACTATAGCAAGTTAGATAGCTTTACCGGGGAGAGTCTCAGCCTTCAGAGAGGAAAGGAGATTCTTCAAAGTTTGACTGATTTTTATAAAACGGCATATGATCTGCATTTTGATATTGTTATGCCTCAAATGTCTTTAAATACTACAGTTGAAGAATCCTATAAAAACCTTACAAATAAAAAATCAGAACATGATGTTTATGAGCTATTGACCGGGAAAATGAACAAATCGTTAGAAACGGATCAACAGCTTTCTAGACTTGCTTTAACAGTTAAAAGCGATAGGGAACTTACTGAAATCTTTCAAGAAGAATGCACAGAAACTTTATTAAAGAAATTAGAGGGAAATAAAGCAGCAAAAAGCTTTATGGCTGAAGTAGATACTTTTCTAAAACAGTATGGATACCGAAACGTTGTAAGTCACGATTTTGTAGGAGAAACTTGGCTAGAGAACCCTCTTCACGCATTGTCTATTATTCAAGGATATGTTAATGACGGTTACAACTTTGATGAGAATTTTAAACAGACGGTCAAGAAACGTGAACAGAACTATAATGAATTGCTGGAACAGATAGCGGATAGCAAATACAAAGAAGAGTTTAAAAAATACTATCAATGGGCATTAGATGCATCCGTTATAAGAGATGACCATCATTTTTATATCGATGCAATGTTGGATGCAAAAGCTCGTTTATTCCTACTTAAGCTAGGTGATTTACTAGTTAATCATCATGCTCTTCTAGTGAAAGAAGATATTTTCTTTTTATATCTTGATGAGCTAGAGTCTCTTTTAGAAAATCCAGTAGATGTGACAGAACTAGTTGAGAAACGTAAAAAAGAACACGCAGAACATGAGCAAATGCCTAATTTGCCTAGATACTTCGGCGTCCCTGAACCAGCTCAGCTGAAAGAAGCTGAGAAATATATGGGAGCTATTGAGGAAAATGACGCTAACAGCGAACATTCTATTAAAGGATTAGCCTCTTCCTCGGGAACATATACCGGAAAAGTAAAAGTCATTTCAAATATGAAGGAATTTTCCAAGCTGGAAAAAGGTGATGTTTTAGTATGTAAAACCACTACTCCACTTTGGACTACTTTATTTCAGACTGCAGGGGCTGTTATTACTGACGCTGGAGGTATTCTTTCTCATTCGGCAATAATTGCACGTGAATATGAAATTCCTGCAGTGGTTGGTACGAAAATAAGTACAGATAAGCTAAAGGATGGCGATATGGTTATGGTCGATGGTACGAATGGAATTGTCACGCTTTTAAATGAATAAATAATTCTCTTCGCTCCCATTTGACAACAGCTCTTTTTCCTTTATATACTGCCTAATGGAAAGTAAATACTTACATTCAGGAAGCATAAAGGATGATTAACATGAAAAAAGATGAAACAAAAAAGAAGATAACAAAAGCTACAATAGAACTGCTTAAAGAAAAAGGCTACAAAGGTACTACCACTAGAGAAATTGCAGAACAAGCTGGCGTGAATGAATTAACTGTTTTTCGCCACTTTGGCAATAAAGAAGGCATTATTCAAGCTATTGTCAAAACAACAAGCTTTTCGCTTGAAATTTTTGATAAATCAATTGAATGGGAGCTTGAAAAAGATTTGACGAATTTCGGTTACCTGTTACTAAAAGACTTTGATAATAACCGAGACATGATTTCCATTGCGTTAAAAGATCCTTTAATTTTCTCACAGGCGCACGAAGAAATTTTGAAAAAAATTAATGATACGAAAGAAATACTAAAAGAATACTTTGAAGAAATGCAAAAGAAAGGATATATCAAAGAATTAGATTGCTGCACACAAGCAGAGATTTTCCTAAGTACGTACTGGGGATATTTTATGTATAAACTGAATTTTGGAGACAAAGCCTTACATGCAGATTATCAAGGTATGATAACAAACAGTATAAACACGTTTATAAAAGGAATTTCTCTTCACTAAAAGGAGGCAATAATGTTTGGGTAAACATAAAGAGCTTATCTTGGTTATTTCATTACTAATTGGGACATTTCTTGTACCAATTAATTCGACCATGATTGCCGTTGCTCTATCAACCATATCAGCTCATTTTAATGAACCACTTTCAAATATTTCGTGGGTAGTAACTATTTATTTAATTGTAATGGCTGTTACTCAGCCTATCGCTGGAAAGCTAGGAGATTTGTACGGAAACAGAAATATCTATTTATGGGGCGTAGTGTTCTTTCTTATAGCATCTTTAGGCTGTATATTTTCAACTAATCTCATTTCCCTTATTATCTTTCGATCACTGCAGGCAGTAGGAGGAGCTTTACTTACTCCAAACACTATAGCAATCATCAGGTATGTTGTACCAAAAGAACGGCTCCCTAAAGTTTTAGGTATATTTGGAATGGGGATGGGCTTGGGTGCTGCAATTGGACCTTTATTAGGGTCTTTCCTGCTGGAAAACTTCAATTTAGAAGCTATATTCTGGGTCAACGTTCCTTTTCTTTTCTTAGCTTTAATCAGTGGAATAGTTATGATTCCTAAATTTAATGTTAAAAAGCAAACAAGTACTTTAGATATTCAAGGTTCTATCTATTTAGCAATTAGCATTTCTTTATTGATCTTGTTGACACACGGTATGGAATTTACTAAGGCTTTAATAATGGGAATAATATTTATTCTATCTATAATCTTGTTTATCAAAAGAGAAAATACGGCAGAGAACCCGATTATCGATTTTTCTTTATTTAAAAATTCTACTTTTACAAGCGCTAATTTATCTATTATGCTTAGCAATTTTGTTATGTATGTGATTTTATTAATTATGCCTCTGTTAATGAAGTCTCAATTTCATTTATCTACAGCGCAAACAGGGCTTATTTTATCAGTTTTTTCGATTTCAATGTCTTTAAGCGGCTGGATAGGAGGATTATTAAACAATAAGTTTAGTTCTAAAAAAGTGATTGGATTTTCTTTTGCTATGATTATTGTCTCTAATATTCTTTTTTTATCTTTAGAGAACGTTGGATCTATTTTTTTTCTTATAGCGGCTTTAATTATTGGAGGTTTTTCTACAGGAATAGGTTTAACAAGCATGCAGGTTGCCTCGCTGGACTCCGTAAGTAAAGAGCAATCTGGTACAGCCTCTGGCATTTATTCAACGTTTCGTTATTTCGGAAGTATTATTTCGTCCACGCTTATTGCTCTCGTTACAAGCTATAACTACATCTTTATTATTTTAGGATTATCAGGGATAGTAGGTTTACTAGTAGCTAGAAGCATTAAATCTAGTAGCCAAGATGTAATAAGCAGCAATAATTCCAGTGCAAAAGCATAGTTGTTTTTTGATAAAGCTGTTGGTTATATCTACAATTTACCAATCAATCAATAAAAAAAGTACTGCTTCTAAAATAGGAGCAGTACTTTTTTTTGCTTAAAAACCTTAGTGAAAACAACACACGAATTTACAAAGTGACTTGTTTTAAATGAAAAAATTCTAATAATTCAATCTTGTTATTGACGAACTCGCATTTCAGATGTACACTTAAGTCACAAAGCTACTTAGTATACAAGTTACCTAAGTATACTAAATTATATGTTAATGGATATATCATTTAGAAAACAGCAAGTCATAAATTAATGAGGTGACTAAAATGAAAGAAATTAGTATTGAAGAATTAAAAGAAAAAGCCATTCAATTAAGAAAAACAGCACTTACAATGATTTATGGAGCACAATCTGGCCATCCAGGAGGTTCACTTTCTGCAGCTGATATTATGGCAGCGCTTTATTTCAAAGAAATGAATGTTGATCCGCACAACCCTAACTGGGAAGATCGTGATAGATTTGTACTTTCTAAAGGTCACGTTTGTCCCATTCAATATTCCGCTTTAGCTTTACGAGGATTCGTTCCCTATGAAACGATATACACGTTAAGAGAATACGGTTCTCCTTTTCAAGGACATCCAGATATGAAAAAGTGTAAAGGTATTGATATTTCAACAGGCTCACTAGGACAAGGACTTTCTTGTGGCGTAGGTATGGCAATCGCAGGGAAACGAGATTTTAAAGACTATAGAGTTTTTTCTTTAGTAGGAGACGGAGAATGTCAAGAAGGACAAATTTGGGAAGCTGCTCAAACGGCAGTTAAGTACCAATTAGATAATTTAATTGTATTTGTAGATAATAACAGACTTCAAATCGATGGATTTTGTGATGAAATTATGCCATTACAAGATTTAGAGAAAAAATTTGATGCGTTTGGTTTTGAAACAAAGCGAATTAATGGACACTCCATGGAAGAGATCGTAGAAACATTGGATGAAGTAAGAGTAGCGAAGAATGGAAGACCAAAATGTATCATCTGTGACACGGTAAAAGGTAAAGGCGTTTCGTTCATGGAGGATGTGGCTGATTGGCACGGGGTTGCTCCTAATGAAGAACAATATCATCAAGCAATGGAAGAAGTAGCAGGAGGTTTAAGATAATGAGCATACTAGAAAAAGATCTTACAGTAAAAAAAGCTACGAGAGAAGCCTTTGGAGATGAAATCGTAAAATTAGGGAAAGAAAATAAAAATATTTATGTCATTGATGTAGATATTGCAAAGTCTTGTAAAACTGTAAACTTTATCAAACAATTACCCGAACAGCATATTAATGTCGGTATTGCAGAGCAAAATGCAGCTGGGTTAGCAGCTGGACTTGCTACGACTGGTAAAATTCCTTTTGTAAGCACTTACGCGGTTTTTGGTTCATTAAGAATGCTTGAACAAATTAGACAAGAAGTCTGCTATCCTAACTTAAATGTAAAGATTGCTTGTTCACACGGCGGTTTAACGCCAGCTAATGATGGCGGAAGTCATCAAGCTATAGAAGATATGGGTGTATTAAGATCGGTTCCAAATATGACCGTCATTATGGGAGCTGACTATTACTCTACTAGAAAGCTAGTAGAACAAGCTGCTAAAGTGTACGGACCTGTATATCTTCGTTTTACTCGCGATACGGTTCCAATGATTTACGATGAAAATGAAGAGTTTACAATTGGAAAAGCGAAGAAAATTAAAAATGGAAGCGATATAGCTATTATTGCCAACGGCGATACAGTACGACTCGCTTTAGAAGCAACGAAAGAATTAGAGAAACAAGGTATATCTGTGAAATTACTAGACATGCATACGATTAAGCCTTTAGATCGAGAAGCCGTGGTTGCCTGCTTAAATGTTGGAAAAATCATTACGGTTGAAGATCACAATATTCTAAATGGCCTTGGCAGTGCCGTATGTGAAGTAGTTGCGGAAGAAGGAAAAGGTACAGTTCGAAGAATTGGTGTACAGGATCAATTTGGACAATCTGCGCCTTATGAAAAACTATTAGAGTTAAATGGAATTACTGTAGAAAATATTATCAAAACAGCTAAAGAACTGATTTTAGACTAACTATATTAAATAGAAGAAGCTAACAAGATGGGGGAAATATAATATGTTTGATTTAAAAGAGAGAGTAGCAATAATTACTGGTAGCGGTTCTAAAAAAGGAATTGGACGTACAATCGCCCTGACACTTGCAGAGCAAGGAGCAGCTGTTGTTATAGCAGATATCAATTTTGATGGCGTGCAGGATACCGTAAATGAAATAAAAGAAGCGGGCGGCAAAGCCCTAGGAATAGAGTTAAATGTAACAAGTAAAGATTCTTGCGATGCGATGGTTAGAAAAACACTTGAAGAATTCGGCAGAATTGATATTTTAATTAATAATGCAGGAATTTCTCAAAAAGTTACAGTTCAAGATATGACGCTCGAAGACATTACAAAAGTGTTTAACGTCAATATGTTTGGATTGTTTCTATGTACGCAAGCAGTATTAGAAACAATGAAAGATCAAAAGTATGGTCGAATTATAAGCCTGTCTTCTGTTTCGGCTAAAAGAGGTGGAGGAGTTTTTGGAGGACCGCACTACTCGGCATCTAAGGCCGCAGTACTAGGTTTTTCAAAGAACTTAGCGCGCGAGGTAGCTCTAGATGGCATTACGGTTAACTGTGTAGCTCCTGGACTCGTTAATACAGAAATTTGGAAGTATCTTCCTGAAGAAGATGCAAAGTCTGTGATTAATAGTATTCCTATGGGTAGACCGGGTGAAGTGAAAGAAATCGCAGCTACAATTGCCTTTTTAGCTTCAAAAGAAGCTTCTTATATTACAGGAGAAGAAATTGATATAAACGGTGGCTCACATATGGATTAATATTCAGGTTCGTTATACAGGCATGCCATTATGGTATGCCTGTATAGCTGTTTATTAATAAAATCAATAGTAAAATGGGAAACTGACTACATAAATAAGGATTTTTTTGCTAGAAGATGCTAGGCTTGTTGCCCCTAAAAATAGAACAGTATATAATAATTATGTCTACTTAATTATGAATAAAATGAGCTAATAATTATAGAGAGAAGTGATTTCCATTAGTTTTAATCCAGTTTCCAATAATAAATTATATATTCAAATTTATAATCAAATTCTTTCTGAAATTCAATCTGGAGCGTTTCAAGTAGGAGATAAACTCCCTGCTGAAAGGGAGCTGTGTGAACAATTTGGTGTAAGCCGAGTGCCTGTTAGACAAGCCCTTAGCGCCCTAGAATTGAACGGTTTTATTTATTCTCGTCAAGGGGAAGGTGTATATGTTAAAGAGTTTCAAACAGAAGCTGAAAATTCTCAATCAACACTTTTAACGGAATCTACCTCCCCTGAAGACATTGTGGAAGCAAGAATGAACATAGAGCCTCTTATTGTACGTTTTGCAGCTTTGAGAGCTACAGAAGAAGATATTAAGGACCTGCGTGCAACAATTGACAAGATGGAGGAAGAAACGAACGCAGGCGTGTATGTACCAGAAACAGATGAAGCCCTACATAATGGTATAGCAAAGGCTTCTCATAATGATTTATTTATTAGTATTATGGCAGCTATTAGCAATGCGATGAAACAGCAGGAAATGTGGAAATTTATAAGAGATCGAACCGTCACGAGACCTGACTACCGAGAAGTTAATTTTAATGAGCATAAATTACTTATTAATGCAATTGAACAACATAACGAAGAAGAAGCTGTGAGAATTATGAATTTCCACATGCGAAACTTGTATGATCGCTATTGGAAAGCTTAATTCCAACTGATTTTCTATTAAAAGCATATCAAATATTAAGTTAAAAGGCAGCTGAAGTGTAGCTGCCTTTTTGGCGTTTAAAAAACGGCATAAAGCAAGCACTTTTCTATAATCCCAAATTACGCATTTTTCTCTTCATTCAAAAAAATTCAGAAAATATTTAATCTAATAATTATATTGACAATTAGTAGGTATGTAAGTACACTGTTTATATAAGGTAACTTAGTATACAAGTAGCTAAATCTATAAAACGGAGGTAATGTGAATCTTAAAATTCATTATGCTTTACAGCTCGATATTTTTTTAGAGAGATTAAGAGAAGGGTTCGAAAATGTAAGCGTTTTTTACCGTCAATGTGGAGTACAAATACAAATGCTTTGGATTATTAGGATAGAAAGTAGAAAGTAGATTTATAGTGTTTTCATATCGCTAGTAAGGTTTTGGTGTATGACATTTTCTAATAGTTCTTACTTTTTTAAATGATAAATAATACACGGGATACTTCGCTTTTTCATTTTTTATATTTCCATATGAAAGGGATTACAGAAGTAGGGACTAGATTTACTTAGACTTAGAAATAGATCAATCATCTTTTATGTAAACTTTTAATTCTTTCTGTCAATTAGCCTAGAGCAAACACTCAGGTCAAAGACCGAAGAGTATGAAGAGTAGAAGGATGGTAACCCAGGGAGGAATTATTTTGGATCCAATTAACTTAGAACGTTCAACTACTAAAAAAGTAACGTTAAGGCTCATTCCATTTCTATTTTTATGTTTTACCATATCGATACTTGATCGAGTAAATATTGGGTTTGCTGCATTACAAATGAATGAAGATTTAGGTTTTTCTAATGCTGTTTTTGGATTAGGGGCAGGGATTTTCTTCCTTGGCTATTTCCTCTTGGAAGTACCTGGAAGTGCTATGATGACGAAAGTCGGAGCTAGAAGATGGATTAGTAGAATCATGATTACATGGGCAGTAATTGCTATTTTAATGGCTTTTATCCAAACACCATGGCAGTTTTATACAGCAAGATTTCTTTTAGGAGTTGCCGAAGCTAGCTTTTATCCTTGTATGGTCTTTTATCTAAGTGGTTTTTATCAAACAAAACATCATGCAAAAGCAATTGCTGGATTTATGATTGCAATCCCTGGTGCTAATGCAATAGGATCTCCTCTTTCTACTTATTTATTAGGTATTGACTGGTTAAACATGGCTGGATGGCAATGGCTTTTCATTTTGGAAGCGATTCCAGCTTTAATCTTAGGTGTGATATGTTTCTTCTATCTTGACGATAAGCTTGAGGATGTAAAATGGCTGACTAACGAGGAGACGAAATGGCTAATCGACGTTACAACAAAAGAAAAGTTAGAAAAACAGGAAGCCAAACACTATACATTCGCTCAGGCCTTAAAAGATCGTGACGTATTAACCTTATCTTTAGGATACTTTTTCTGGATGGTTGGCTACTATGGCATCGTCATGTTTTTACCGACAATTTCAGAAGGGTTATCTAAAACTACTTCTCTTAGTACGCATGCGATGGGGTGGATTTTAGGATTAATGTATGTTTGTGCAATGGCAACCATGATGTTGGTTAGTAACCATTCTGATAAGAAAAATGAAAGACGCTTTCACGTCGTTGCTTGTTTAGTAACAAGTGGCGTGGCATTGATTATCAGTAGCTACGTTGCAAATATGAACATTGTTTTATCATTTGTATTCTTAACGATCAGCCTTTGCGGAGCGTTCGGAGCATATTCTCCGTTTTGGGCAATTCCACCGTCTTTCTTAACGGAAGCTGCTGCTGCAGGTGCGATTGCTCTTATCAATAGTATTGGTAACCTGGGTGGGTTCTTTGGACCTTACATCGTGGGATACATTAAAGATCTAACAGGATCTTTTAATTCTAGTATGACATTTCTAGGTATTAGCATGTTCGTAGCGTCCTTTATCGTAGCTTTTTTATTAAAACAATCAGGAAGAGCTATTAAAAAAAATACAGTCGATCGATTAGAAAAAACTAGTTGATTCTTGTTGGAAAGAAAAATTGTGCTACTAGGAGAGGCTGACAACTGGTTTTTAGCAGCTGTCAGCCAACTTTCTTAGATGGACAAGAATAAGCAGGGGTGTATGGCAATGATGAAGCTAGGAGTTTTAACAAGTGGCGGAGACGCTTCAGGAATGAATGCTGCTATTAGAGCAGTAGTAAAAACAGCTGATTATCATAACATCGAGGTAATGGGAATCGAGGGTGGTTACCAAGGTTTAATAAAAGGTAAACTTCATACATTAACCTCTACGGATGTAGACTACATTGCCGATAAAGGAGGGACATTTTTAAAAACCTCCCGCTGCGCAGAATTTATGAAAGAGTCAGGCAGAATGAAAGCCTTAAGTATATTAAAGAATTATGGAATTAATCATTTAGTGGTAATTGGTGGTGAAGGATCTCTTAAAGGATCACAAAAATTACATCAATTAGGTGTAAATGTCATTGCTATACCAGCAACGATTGATAATGATTTATCTTATACAGATTATTCAATTGGATTTGATACTACATTAAATACGATATTAGAATGCCTCGGTAAAATTAAGGATACAGATTTATCTCATGACAAGACTACGATTGTAGAAGTGATGGGAAGATATTGCGGAGATTTAGCCCTGTACTCTGCCTTAGCAGGCGCAGGGGAAATTATCTCCACACCTGAGAGAAAATTAAGTTTTGAAGAGATATGTTCCAAACTGAACGAGAAAATGAAAAGCGGCAAAAAAGATAACCTAATCCTGATTACTGAAAAAATGTACGATATTCAAGACCTGCAAAAATATGTCGAGGATCGATTAGATATTAGCGTCAGGACAAGTATATTGGGTTTTATTCAAAGAGGAGGACAGCCGTCCGCATTTGATCGCATATTAGCAAGTAAAATGGGAATCACAGCAGTAGAATTATTACTCAAAGGGTATTCTGGCAGAGCTGTAGGAATCAAAGAAAATGACTTAATCAATGTAGATATTGAAAAAGTTCATTCGAAGTTATCTAGTAACGATGATAAATACAGCTTACTGGATACCATTCTAGCTTAAGGATATCTTTTCTAACATACAATGAGTGATCTCTAAAAAAATGTATTTGAATACAAACGAATTTTTCTAATAAAAAGGAGGAAATAAACATGAATAAGCAGGTTAATGTAAAACAGGGAACTATCGTTTGTCAAGTATGTGGGAAAGTTATTGAAAATGTAGACAACTCTGAAGGAGTTAAAACATGGTACGGGAAGTGTTCTGAGGATTGTTCTAGGAAATAACGTATCGGGAAAAAGAGACTTCAAAAATCATTAGAATTTTAATTAAGACTATAGCTAAACAAGGAGAGTATTCTTATGAAAGTCATAATTGCTTCAGATCATGGTGGGATAAACATTCGTAAAGAGATTATAAATCTATTAGATGAAATGTCCATAATATATGAAGATCTAGGCTGTGAATGCAGTAGCTCAGTCGATTATCCGGACTATGCGATTCCAGTTGCCCAAAGAGTAGCAAATGGAGAAGCCGATTTTGGAATTTTAATCTGCGGTACGGGAATTGGCATGAGTATTGCTGCTAACAAAGTAAAAGGAATTCGTTGCGCACTCGTTCATGACGTTTTTTCAGCTAAAATGACGCGTGAACACAACGATACGAACATTTTAGCCATGGGGGAACGAGTAATTGGACCAGGTTTAGCCCGCGAAATTGTGAAGACTTGGTTAACAACCCAATTTGTTGGGGGCCGTCATGAATATCGCATTGGTAAAATTACAGAATTCGAAAATGTATCAGAACCTTCTCTTGAAAGAAAATAAAACCAGAAAAGGCAAGAATCAATTTGATTCTTGCCTTTTCCTATTATTTCACTTACTGATATGATGATTATAGGTCCTATCAGAATAGCAAAACTAACCGTTCCAATTCCCATACCAGTTAACCTTCCGTAAAAGCAGCTTATTATGACAAGACTGAGACTAATTATTTTTGTAAATAAAATAGATGCAATAAAATATGCCTGATTTATTCCTGGGAGTTAAAGAAGTTTGTTTGCTGATGAAGAAATCTGTACGGTTAGTATCTATATATAGGAATATAGGAGGAAGCGAATATGCAGGAGAAAACGATGATAACAAAAGTTATGGCTTACATAACTAGATTCAATGAGCCCTATACAGAGTTACTAGTTTGCGAACACAAAGATTATCCAGAAGCAGGAGTTCAAGTTCCAGCCGGTACTGTAGAAGAAGGAGAAACAATTGAAGAAGCTTTATATAGAGAGGTCAAAGAAGAGTCTGGGTTAATGGATTTTTTATCGGTGAACAAAATAAAAACATACGTCTATCATCATGAAAGTAAAAGTCAGTATCATGAACGACATGTTTTTCATTTAGAAGTTCAAGAAGAAACGGCAGAACGGTGGGAATATAAGGTGAATTCTGAAGGGGAAGATGCAGGATTAATCTTTTTCTATTATTGGGTTCCTGTTGGAGCTGTTCCTAAACTAGCTGCAAATCAAGATGACTGCATTAATCAGTTATTCGTATAGTTTTGAATTTACTCATAAAAGAAACATGCAGTTAAACAAAAAATAAAACCGATTTTCACATTATATTAAACCGTCCATAAGGAGAATAGGAAACATGCTTAATCAATTAAAGCTGTGGGCTAAAAAGTTAAAAAAGCAGCTATTTATCTTATACTTAGCTTATAAAGATGAACGAGTATCTTGGTATACCAAATTATTTACTGCTTGTGTTGTTGCATATGCCTTCAGCCCAATCGATTTAATTCCTGATTTTATACCGGTTTTAGGCTATATTGACGATATAATCATTGTTCCTTTAGGGATTATGATTGCTTTGAAGATGCTGCCTAAAAATGTAATAGAGGACTGCACAATAAAAGCAGGAGAGCTCATTCAAAATGAAAAACCTAAAAACTGGGTTGCAGGTTCAATTATTATCATAGTATGGCTACTTATTTTTATGTGGAGCTGTTTTATTGTTTTTAAGTTTTTAAACTGAATGTACTCTTACAAAGAAAAAAATATATTAGGTTTACTATGGATCGTTATGATACAAAATGGTAAATGATATATATAATTGAAAGGAGTACATTAGAACACATGCAGCAAATTGATATTCAAGAAAAAAAGATATATATAAGGAAGCTAAACAATCTCTAGAGAGTTTATTTAGATACCAGGAAAACGTGAATGCGAAAAAAGACAGCCTGTTATTGCTGATTTTGACTCTTTATTCCGTAGTAGGTCAAATGCTTGGAATGGGGCTTGTAGTAAATGATTTTATCGGAAGAATCAAATGGAGAAATATACTTACGTACAATCCTGTAGAATACTTTGCATTAATACTAGCAGTTAGCGGGGTCATCATCTCTCTGATACTAGGTATACAAAGTTTGTACCGATGGATAATTGATCAAAGAAATCGAAAAAAATGGGTGAAACAGACTGTATTATCTTCAACAAAGGAGTGAGAGCAGATCCTTATTTCCTCTATATGCATCTTAAAGCAGAAACAAAGGTTGTATCTTAGCCCATAGTTGGTAACCACAGGTATCAATTATGGGCTAATTTATCTCTATGCCTTTTTAAAAAATGTTCAGCTATATCGTTTTACAATTAAAAATAAATGTTGAAATTGAGCTAATAATCCGTTTTTTTAGTGTGTTTTTTTACTGTCTATTTCTTATAGATGTAGTGTAAGAGGAAGCCTCTGTACTGATTTATAATATAGTAGCTAGCAATATAGAGTATACTTCCAAACAAAAAGCTATTAAGAAACATTCCCGTTAAAAAATTCTTTCCTACTTTCGCTCCTAGTTCTAGTCGATTATCCAAATTTTCATCTGCACTTTGAAGTAAAGTTTGATCAAAATCAAGTGGAAATATATATCCTCCAACTACTGTATTCAAATAAAACATCAACGGAAAAGCCCACATAAAAAACATTCCACCAACCAGTCCTGCTATGCTGTTTCCTTTACATAATTTAGCTAAACCTACGGATATTATAAGGCCAAATCCAAAGGTAGGAACAAAGTTCACAACAGAACCTAGACTAAAACCTAGCGCAACTTTATGTGAATGATCTTTTAATCGTAATAGTTTAATAAGTAAGTATTTAAACCGGCGCTTCAAAACCACTATTTTGTTCACATTATTCCTCCTATCTCTTTACGCTTGTATCCTATTTTTTCTTTTTATGGTTACAACCATAAAAAGGTGCTTTATTGTATGAAAGATTTAGGGGTATATACGTAAAAAGAAGAGTAAGATTAAAGAAGAGTAACTTTAACCATTATAAGTATATTTATACTTTATATGACAAAACAAATAATTACCTCCTAATAAATCAAGTGTTTTTTTAAAATGTCACAAAAAATTCACAAATAGGTTGTTTCTTTTCTATTTCTCCCTGCTAAAATTTTATAGTCAAGAACAAGAAAAATATAACATCGGGGGATATACTTAGTGAAAAAGATAATTTCTTCATTAGCTTTATGCTCATCATTGATTGTTTTACCAACAATAAGCCATGCAGCTTTAGGAGACAAGCTATTAAAAGAAGGTATGACAGATCCAGACGTAAAAGAATTACAGGATGTTTTAAGACAGAAGGGCATATTTTCAGCTACTTCGACTGGCTATTTTGGTTCAATTACAAAAGATTCAGTTCTGAGCTTTCAGCGTTCTCATAGTTTAACCGCTGATGGAATTGTGGGACCCAATACATATCAATCGTTAATAGCTAATTCAACAAGTGCGGTTACAAGCAGTACGCTTCTAAAATATGGAATGACTAGTAATGAAGTTGAAAAAGTACAGCAGCTGTTAAAGGAAAAAGGTTACTTTAACGCCACACCAACAGGCTATTTTGGTACAATTACTCAAACTGCCGTTATGAATTTCCAGCGGGATCAGGGCTTAGCTGTGGATGGAATAGTAGGGCCGGCTACTTTAAATGCCTTAAATAACGCATCTACTAGCACCGCTGGTTCTTCAACTGTTAATAGTTCAACGCAAGCGACAGCTAGTGATATTGTTGCTTATTCTAAAAAATTTATAGGGGTGCCATATGTTTGGGGAGGCACGTCTCCAAACGGTTTTGATTGCAGTGGTTTCATTTATTACGTATTTAAAAATGGAGGTGGAGTAACTGTACCGCGAACAGTAGCTACCTTGTATCAGTCAGGAAAAAGTACATCTACTCCGAATATTGGAGATATCGTATTCTTCGATACTACTGGAGGTCCTTCACATGCTGGAATTTATATTGGAAACGGCCAGTTTATTCATGCTGGAAGTTCAACGGGTGTAACTATTGCATCGTTAAGCAATTCTTACTGGGCACCTCGTTATTTAGGAAGTAAATCTATCCTCTAATAGATTACTAGTAAAGAACACAGCAATTGAAACTAAGCAGCAGCTTTATTCTTATTTATGTAAATAAGGTAAAAAGTCCTGATATATAGTCAGGACTTTTTACTTTAGCAATGAGCAGCGGTCTTAATATAAAGGTTGAGTTTGCTTGAAAGAATTAAAGATATGTGTCTTCTGTAGAAGCTTGTTAATAACCATCACAATAGCTAACATACATCACTTAGTCATTCAAACGTTAAACATTCCTTATATAAGCTTGTTCCATTGACTGGCTTTTATATGTTTGAGTGTATGTGTTAAACATCGAAACATTGGTAAGTATTCCTGCAGCAAGCATTAACAATGTCAGTGAAGAACCTCCAAAGCTTATAAAAGGTAGGGTGACACCGGTAATAGGAAGAAGACCCGTGACAGCTCCAAGATTTACAAATACTTGAACAGCCATCATAACAGAAATACCGATAGCTAACAGTGCTCCAAAAGGGTCACGACACTTAATAGCTGTTTTTAATCCTTTAAAAATAATAAAAAACAGTAACCCTAATACAAGAAGTACACCCCAAAATCCCAGCTCTTCTGCGATAATGGCCATAATAAAATCCGTATGTGATTCAGGCAAGTAGCCCGTTTTTTGAATGCCTTGGCCCAGCCCCATACCCAATATTCTTCCGTTTCCTATAGCTACATAGGAATTAACAAGTTGATATCCATCTCCTTGTTGATTTTCAAAAGGATGTAAGAATCCAGTAAAACGAGCTAAACGCCCCGGAGAAAACAAAAGGTCCATGTTTCCGGTTACTAATAACACGGCTAACATAATGAGTGTGCCAATGACCCCTAATAAACTAATTTTTAAAATGGATTTTTTTGAAATACCTGAACATAACACAATAGCTGCAACTGTTCCTAAAATAAGCAAGGCTCCGCCATAATCAGGCTGCAAAATAATTAAAAAACAAATAAAAAACACAACCAGCATAGGTGGAAGAATCGACCTTTTTAAATCATTGATATACTCTTGTTTGTTTGCAAAAACAGCGGCTAAATAGATAATGAGCGTTAATTTTGTTATTTCTAACGGCTGAATAGCAATAGGTCCAATTTTAAACCAACTTTGTGCATTACCTGCTGTATGTCCAAAAGCTAAAACTAAAATAAGGAGTGCAACAGCTACACCTAATAAAATTTTTAATACCGCTTTTTCCTGATAAATTTTATACGGAACGATAGCCGATAATGTGAATATGATAAAGCCTGCTATAAGAGCAAGCTTTTGTTTTTTATAAAAATAATCCCCAGATACACCATAACGACTAATCGCTGTTACCATGCTGGCACTGTAAACCATAATTAAGCCGATTAGGCTTAAAACAACTAACGCAGAAATAAATTTGTAATCGTAACACTTTAGAATTTTTTTGAACATAAAAACTCCTCCTAAAAAAACCACCTAATAACGGCTATATACAAGAGAGAAAATAAAAAAATACACATATATTTCCATGCTTTCATACGAATCTTTAGGTCTGAATTTATCTCTTTAGCTATTTTTTTACTAGTCATTGTATTACCTCACATCCTGATCAAACATATAAGCCTTTGATCGAAAGCTTATATTTAATACTAGTCCCATCAAAAACATCGTACTCATTAACGCACTTCCTCCGTAGCTTATAAACGGCAGTGGTATTCCCGTTATCGGAAGAAGTCCTATACACATACCCACATTTTCTAAGACATGAAAGAAAACAATTGAAATAACGCCGGTACAAATATATGTAGAGAATTGATCTTTCGTATGAAATGCGACGGTAATAATTTGGTAAATAAGCACCATAAATAAGAAAAGGATAAGGCTAGTTCCTACGAAGCCGTAACTTTCTCCAATTGCACTAAAAATAAAGTCTGAATGTTTTTCAGGAACATATACTGAAAACTTTGATGTATCTCTTCCTGAAATGGATCCTGCACCTATTGCTTTTAACACTTGCATATAGTTGTAAGACAAGCTGTTTGCATAAGATTCCGGATCAAACCACGCATAGATACGATCAAACTGATAGGATTGAACGTGCAAATATTTTTCCAATATTTTTGGGTGGTTCAAAACCATATATAAAATACCTGAGGCGATTCCTATAATTGAAGTAAAGGTAGGAAGAATGAGCTTAAAACTTACTCCTGAAACGAATATCATGACAAAGAATAAAAAGATCATTACAAGTGCCGTTCCTAAATCGGGCTGCTGCATAATAAGAAGAATAGGGACCGCTAACGTAGCTCCTAGCTTTCCAACGAGTAAAACGTCGCTTCTTATATCTCTTACGCGAAATTTTTCGTTATGATTTCGTATCACTTTACTAAATGCTAAGATTAAAGAGATTTTTGTGAACTCTGACGGCTGTATCGATCCAATACCAGGAAGGACGAACCAGCTTTTTGCACCATTTTTGACAGGAGCAATACTTTGGGGAGAAACGATGAGTAAAATAAGAATAAAAATATTTAGCCCATAAAAGAACCATGTGAATTGGTCCCACTGATCTTCATCAGGCCTCATGGTGATGAAGATAATCCCAATACCTACTGCGTACCATTCAACTTGTTTAATTACGAAGTTTGTAGAATACTGTCCTGTTTTTTGCGCGTTATAAATAGCTATACAGCTAATAATAAAAAACAGCAGCAGTGTAAAAGCAAGACCATAATTAAAGCTTTCTGACTTCTTGCGTTCCATGTTTAAAACACCTTTTCTTTATTAAATTTCTATTCCAATCACTGAACATAAGTTTCTCTAATATATGTAGAATTAAAAAAACATCAATAAAATAGATTCCTTCTCATGATTTATCCCAAACCTCCAATCTGCTTTACCTGTATTTTTTATATAAAAGGTCTACCAAGGGATAGCCTGTATAATTAAAAGCATTTAATAGTCCTAATTTAATGAAAAAAGCTATTTTTTGACTTCAGCTTATTTTTTTTATTTAATACTATAAATTTGCCTAAAGGAAACTTTTTGGGCATAAGAAACCCTTTAAAAATAAAATTTTAACTTATAAGAGATTGAAATGCCTATATACGCTAGCAAATCATATAGTTGAATCAATTGAATCATAATTTATTTTTCCTTCGGGAAACAGTTTAACATTAAGGAAAAATATTTGTCTAATAAAAAACTTAGAATCTTACTAAAGATTAAAGTGCACTGGCTCAATCAATATAGAAAGCTATGATATAGTTAATTCTCTTTTAACTCAAAAAGCTGACCATAATGGTCAGCTTTTTAGGTTAATAAATAAATTATTTTGCTTGCTTCTTGTGTCATCGTGATTTTATCATAGAAAAATGAAAAATAAGTGAAAATATAAATATTAATACAAATAAGTAAAAATATTAAGTTTATAGAAATTTGAGGTTATTTATGAAAATATTTAGAAAGAATGTTTGTTAAAGTTTTACCTTCTAACTTTTATATAAAAGTGTGATCACTTGCAGCGCGCAAAATTTTTTTGAAGATTACCTTTTTATTTTTATGAATATTGAGCTTTATGATACGATATGAAGTGAACTTTTTAAATGAGGGTCTATATGCAAAAAATTAAAGGTAAAAGGATAAAAATTAGTATATTTATGCTGGGATTAGGGATTATTTTTTTTCTGTTTGCCGGGAAAGAGCTTGTGGTAAACGAAAAGCCCGTAAAATCTGACGTGATTATTGTGTTAAGTGGTGATAATGATCGACTAGAGAAAGGAATTGAATTATATAAAAAAGGCTATGCGGATCATTTAATCCTTTCGAATGGTCAAGAGAATAATTTTTATCATCAAGCCAAGGACTCAGGAATACCTGAGGATTCAATTATATTAGAAAATCACGCTACAAGTACTACGGAAAACGCTAAATTTACAAAAGAGCTAATGATGAACGATCATTTTCAATCCGCTATCGTTGTTTCTTCCAACTATCATATGAAAAGGGTAGAAAAAAACTTTAATAAAGAATTTAAGGATACCCAAATACAATTAACCTATTGTTCTAGTGGAAGTCACTATTATAATCCACAGAGATGGTGGGAAACTGCTTTAAATAGAAAAGTTACCTATACAGAATATGTCAAGCTTATTGGCAATTATTTTGGTTTTAGCGGAAAGAAATCTAAAGAATTATTAAGAGAATTTATCTAACAAAATCGTATAAAAAGTCCATAGGGGGTGTCTCTATGGACTTTTTGCTATTTAAAATTACGAGTAGTTTAACGTAATCTTATAAGCTCATATGAAACGGAATGATAATGGATTACTTGTTTAACATAAAGGAAAGCACGGTGCCCCATATAAAGATTACTAAATAGAATAATCTTTGCAACAGACCGGTAGGCATAGGAACAAAAAATACAAGCATAATGAGTATGAGAATGACTAGTAAGGAGACTAAACAGCCATAAGTCCAATACTTGCCGCTGGTTAAGGAGGATGCATATATCCAAAGACCAGCTGAAACAGTGATCATGCCAAGTTGAGCGAATATTGAATGCCAAAATAAATTTATATCAGCCGGTATAAAGCCTGAAACAATATTACCTAAAGCTAATATAAGAATAAAAGCTGTTGCGAGTTGGGTTATTTTTGTTTTCTTTAGGTTTTGTGAAATGTACAAAACGCCAATAGAAAGTGTTAATCCGTTTATAATAAACAATACGTTTATCCAGAAATGGTGAGGAGAGCAAATTTCATGAGGTGCAATTGAATAGGTGTAGTTTCCACAAGAAGTGACGCCAAGATCACTCATTGCGTGGTGTAAAAAACTGTAGGGAGCAGTTGAAGTCAAAATAAAGAAAGGTTCAACTAAAAAATACAAGCAAGTAGCAAACCAGCTTAAAATGCCAACCTTTTTTGATATATACAGAATCATCACCTCTTAAAAAGCGTTATACACGAATTATATATCCAAATAATGTTAAAAATAATGGTCTTGAAGCTTGTTTTTTTGTAGGGCTTGAGGTTGATGTGAGGAAGGAGGGCAAAATTGTTTAAACTTAGAGATGCTTACAGCAGGGTTCTACAAGAATAGAAGGACCTCTTTACTAATTCTTCGTGGCAGTAAAGAGGTCCGAAAGCATCTTAATTAGAAAAACTGCTGATTATGCAGCCTTTTTATAAAATATACGT